>Ga0209550_10003991_pt1 | contig 14027 bp, 17 predicted proteins | sample LauGreSuBDMM15SN_2_FD_187567 | JGI IMG/M metagenome (GOLD analysis project Ga0209550, IMG submission 187567) | Freshwater lake microbial communities from Lake Michigan, USA - Su13.BD.MM15.SN (SPAdes) (version 5) | ecosystem: Environmental > Aquatic > Freshwater > Lake | place: Lake Michigan...
GAGTGGCTACATGTGGTCGATCTCAATGGCGCGATAGAGGGCCGGCCCGTCAATGCCGAAGCGGTCAGCAAAATCTTACGAACCGTCTCCATCCCAGTCCAGCTCGGCGGCGGCATTCGCACCTTGCAGGCGGTCGAACGCTGGATCGAGGCTGGGGTCAGCCGGGTTATTCTGGGCACGGTTGCCGTGCGTGATCCGGACATGGTCCGCCGCGCCGCCGCCGCCTTTCCCGAACAGATCGCGGTGGCCGTGGATATTCGCGAAGGCATGGTGGCGGTCGATGGCTGGGTCGGGGCATCGGATCTTGACGCCGTAACCCTATCGCGCCGGTTTGAGGATGCGGGCGTGGCTGCCTTGATCGTCACCGATATTGGCCGCGACGGCGCGCTGACCGGGGTCAATGTCGAGGCAGTTGGTGCCGTCGCTGATGCCGTCAATATTCCGGTTATTGCCTCGGGCGGGTTTGCCTCCGTCGATGACATTACCCGCCTTCAGGCCCGTTCCGGCGTGGCCATCGCCGGAGCCGTTCTTGGCCGAGCACTCTACAACGGAGCTATTGTGCCTTCAGAAGTGCTTGCCGCCGCGCAAAAGCGCCGCGTGGCGTGAGGACAGATCATGCTCAAGGTCCGCGTCATTCCCTGTCTCGACGTCAAGGACGGCCGCGTGGTCAAGGGCGTCAACTTTCTGGCCCTGCGCGATGCGGGTGATCCGGTTGAGCAGGCGCGGGCCTATGATGCGGCCGGAGCCGATGAGCTGATGTTCCTCGACATCACCGCCAGCCATGAGGGCCGAGGCGCGATCTTAGATGTGGTATCGCGCACGGCAGAGGTTTGTTTCATGCCGGTTTCGGTCGGTGGCGGCATTCGCGCCGTTGAGGATGCGCGTCGTCTCTTGCGGGCCGGTGCCGACAAGATCTCTATCAATACGTCAGCAGTTGAAAACCCCGCGCTCCTGTCTGATGCCGCCGATGCCTTTGGCTCTCAATGTGTGGTCGTGGCCATTGATGCCAAGGCGAGGGCCCATGGTTCGGGCTGGGAGGTCTTTACCTATGGCGGACGCAAGGCCACGGGCCTTGACGTGATCGACTATGCTGTTTCAGCGGTTAAGCGAGGCGCGGGCGAGATTCTCTTGACCTCAATGGATCGGGACGGTGCTAAGAACGGCTATGATACGGCCTTGCTGCGCGCCATTACCGGCGCCGTCAATGTACCGGTCATTGCCAGTGGCGGGGCCGGATCTTGCGCAGACCTGATTGCCGGTGTGCGAGATGGCGGGGCCGATGCCGTACTTGCGGCCTCGATCTTTCACTTTGGAGAGGTCAGTATCGGTGAAGCCAAGGCGGCGATGCGGGCGGCGGGCCTGCCCGTGCGGCCGATCTAAGCACGAAGGAACGAACCCATGTCCGATAGCCAAAGATTTGCCGCCGCCCTTGGCCGCTTAAGCGCCACCATTGCGGAGCGTCAAGGCGATGATCCAAGCCAGTCCTACACCGCCAAACTCTTGTCACAAGGCGCGGTCAAGGCGGCACAAAAGCTTGGCGAAGAGGCGATCGAGACCGGTCTTGCAGCGGCCCTAAAGGACGCTGATGGGGTCGCTAACGAAAGCGCCGACCTGATCTATCACTGGCTGGTGCTGCTTCAGGCTGCGGGTGTGCCTTTAGATGCTGTGGCCGTCAAGCTTGAGGCCCGCGAAGGTCAATCCGGGCTAGCTGAAAAGGCGTCCCGCAAGCCCTAGGCCTTCTTTCTGAGGGCCACATAGAGCGCGCCTTCGCCGCCATGGCGGCGATGGGCCCCTGAGACGCCCGCGACCACCGTGCGTAATCCCGGCGAAGCCAACCATTCGGGCGTTCGACGGCGCAAGATACCGTCGCCCAAGAACCCCTTGCCGGTAATGACCAAAACGGCGCGCGCGCCTTCATCCTGAGCCCGAAGCAAGAAGGCGACGAGGATCGCCCGCGCACGCTCCTGATCAAGGCCGTGAAGGTCTAGTCGGGCTAAGATGGGGTCACGTTCGCGAGACAGGCGCTGCTTACGGCGCGGCTCTATTTCAGGGGCCGCTGTTGGCTCAGCCTTAAAGACCGCGCCCTTGGCAAGCTTGGGCACCGGACCCTTGACCTTTGGCGTCAGCCTCATGGGCGACAGGGGCGCGTTCGGTTTATGGCCGGGGTTGAGCGGGGAAGGTTCCGGCTCATGGGCCAGCTTTGGCGGTGAGCGTCCGGGCCTAGCGCGAACGGTCGATAGGACCGCAGCCCATATTCTAAGCTCGTCTGGGCTAAGGGGTCGGCGCACGCGACTATTGCGTCGCTGGGGTTCGGGGACGCAGGCGATAGAGCGTCAGATTATGCCTTATCCGTCCCGCCTCGAGACCCGGCACGTCGCCTCGGCCCAGATAGAGGTCGGCCCGCACCTCGCCCTTGATCGCGCCGCCCGTATCGAGCGCTGAGACCATGCGTTGATAGAGCGGAAAAGACCCAGTCAGGACCGACGCGCCCGCATCAATCCACAAAAGATCGCCATAGCGGTGCTGCGTCGGGTCAATCGCCACGGCGCGGCCTGCGATCAGGGCGATAGCCGCTGCGCCCAATGGTTCGGTCCCATCGTCAGTGCCCAGTGTGAAATAAACGTAGCGCGGATTGGTCTGCATGACCTGGTCCGCCTTAGCGCCTCGGTTTGCCGCTAACCATTGGCGAATGGCATCAGCCGAGGTGCCATTGTCCGGAAGCAGGCCTTGGTCGCGCAGTGTCTTGGCAATGCCAACAAAGGGCCTGCCGTTGGAGGCCTCATAGACCAACCTATGGCGCTGACCATCCGGCAACAGTGCCGAGCCAGAGCCTTGGATCTGTAGGAAAAAAAGGTCCTCTGGTCTCATCCAGAGCAGCGGCTTGCCAAGGCCGGTTCGTTCGATCTCGGCCCGGTCAGGATAGGGCTCGAACCGGCCCTCTTGAACACGGCCAACCTGACGCCTTGCACCGGGATCATCATCAAGGCCCACAAGATCAAGAATGAGCAGGTCGTCGGGTCGCGCGCGCAAAGGCGCAGAAAACTCACCGTCAGGGATCAGGCGACCTTGATATTCCGGGGAGTAGTAACCGGTTAGGAGGCCTGTGCCCCGAATAGGTTCGATGCGGAAATTGGCTTCGAAAAAGGCTCGTACGGCCTGAGCTTCCACACCGTTCAAGCCCTGCGCGCGGGCACAGAGGGCCTTCAGGTCCACGTCCTTTGTTGCCCTGCAGCTGCTCATCAGGGCGCTCAGCGCGGCGACGGGATCCTCAGTTTTCCAGCCCGGCAATTGATCGGCCCGATCGAGGCGGACCTCGGCTGGAATCGTCACAGGATCAGCCGTTGGGGCCGATGGCGTGGGCGGGGCGTCTTGCAAAACAATGTTGCGCGGAAGCGGCAGAGGCGCGCTATCGACGACCGTCTGGGTCTGGGATGGGGGTAGGATGGCTGGTTCTAAGGGAACCGGATCGACCGGTCCGGCGGGCAAGGCCGCACAAGCGGTCAGCGTCGCCGCACTGGCCAGAACAGCCAGCCGGCTAGCGAGGGTCGCAAATAGGTCCACCCCGCTCAACTCGGCCTAGGCTTCAGCAGCATCAACACGGACCAGTGTCCAGTTCGGATCCGAACTGGTCAGCATACGGGTAAAGGTCCAGACCTCAGCCGTGCGACGATCATCAACCGCCTCACCCTCTGGGCCCTTAGTTCGGCTGCGAAACTCAGCCAAGAACCGAACCTTGGCGGTGACCAGGTGGCCGGTCAGATCAATCGATTCTAGGTCGGCACGCGGCGCTTGGATGAACTCGACCACTTCTGTGCGGCCCTCAGCGGCGCGTTGATCGATAACGGCGACAAACCCGGTCAAGACATTCGGGGCCAAGAGGCGCTCTAAGGCTGCGCTATCACCGGCAGCAAAGGCCTTAACGATGGTTTCATAGGCCATTTTCGCGCCATTGAGGAAATGGGCGACGTTAAAGTTGGGGTCTCGCGAGCGCACGGCGGCCAGACCCGACAGGGGCGTGTCATCCACTGCCTCAACCGGCTCCGACTCATCAAGTGCGGCGGGGGCCGAACGGGCCATCGGCTTTTCGTCTTCAGGCTGGCGGCCAACCCGGCGACCCAAGACCGCATAGAGCTGGTAGAGGACGATACCGGCCAGAACAGCTGAGATTAAAAGTTCTAGGGCTTGCACGGTTCACAACCTGATAAATCGACGACCCAAAGCTGGCCAAGTTAGGAGATTAGCCCGCAAAGGCCTGCACCTGAGGTCTATATAGGGATTTCCTTGCCACAAGTCAGGGGGGCCGTCATTAGCAACCGACGGCTCAGCCGCCATAAGATTGCGTAAGTTCGCCTCCCGTGTTAGCTGCGCGGCTTCAAAACGCCGGATTTGGCCGATCTGCTGGATAGGGCCAAGCCTCACACGGTGAACCATTTAACCCAAGACGGGACGAGCATATGACCGATACTGAAGCTGGCGCAGCCATGACCGCTCCTGAGGGCCAGCCCCTGCCGAACGGCGCCGACAATGGCCCCGGCATCCGGATCTTGGCGCAGTTCATCCGTGACCTGTCTTTCGAAAACCCGCGCGCGCCGGAGTCCATGCGTGCCGGTGCCCCTCAACCCCAGATAGAGCTAGGCGTCGAGATGAATGCTCGCGGTCGTGAAGACGGCCTGTTCGAGGTCGACCTCAAACTATCGGCCACAGCCCAGCGTGAAAACGAAGCGGTGTTCCATATTGAGCTCCTCTATGGCGGCCTCTTCCAAATCCAAGGCGTGCCTGAAGCTGACCTTGAGCCGGTCCTGCTGATCGAGTGCCCGCGCTTCATGTTCCCGTTTGCGCGCCGGATCATTGCTGATCTGTCGAGCGAGGGTGGCTTCCCGCCCTTGATGCTCGATCCTATTGATTTTTCGAGCATCTATGCCGCGCGTCAGGCCCAGGCTGCCGCCTCAGGCGCGCCTGCTGGTGACTTCACCATCACGGTCTAACGCGCTTCTGGCTGGCGGAACCTAGCTTTCGCCAGCCGGCATCCCGGTCCTATACCAAATGGCCTTTTCTTTCAGGGTATTGGCCACGAACTTGGCGTGAGCCTCGCGTTCGGCGTCGGTAGAACGTGCGCTCAGCGGCTTAGGGCGCGCGCTATAGGCTACCGGACCGGTCGATAGAATCGTCTTGGCCCCGCCCTTTGGTTCAATAGTGAAGTCTAGACCCCGCTCCTTACCGCCCTGCAGTTCCAGATAGACGGCCGCCAACAGTTGCGAGTCGATCAGGGCACCGTGTTTGTCGCGGGACTCCAGCGAGATCTTGTAGCGTTTGCACAGGGCGTCGAGGGAATTGTACATGCCCGGAAAGCGCTTTTGCGCCATCGGCAAGGTATCTATCCAACGTTCCTCTGGGATGGGTGCGCGTCCTGCCCGCTCTAGCTCGGCATTAATGAATCCTCGGTCAAACGGAGCGTTATGAGCGATCAGCTGGGCGTTACCGATGAAATCCAGAAATTCTTCACTGACCCCAGGCGCGTCAAAGGTTGGCTTGCCGACCAAGAAGGCATTAGAAATGCCGTGCACCCGCTCTGCATCCGGATCAATCTCGCGCTGTGGGTCGATAAACCGATGGAAGGTTCGGCCGGTTGGCAACAGATCGTTCAGCTCGACGCAGCCGATCTCGACCAGTCGGTGACCCTCTTTGTGCTCTAGGCCGGTGGTTTCAGTATCGAGGACAATTTCGCGCGCCATGCACAATCCTTGCTGATGTTCGCGGCTCTAATCAAGAGGCCAAAAGTTTGGCGATGGCCGCTTGGACCTGCTCGCGGGCGCTATCGAGGCCCCTTGAGGTATCGATGACAATGTCCGCACGGGCGCGTTTTTCAGCATCCGGTAGTTGCCGCGCCAAGATGGCATCGAGCTTTTCGGCTGTCATTTCCGGCCGAGCCATCACTCGTTCGCGTTGGACCGCTTCTGGGGCCGAAACGACAATCACAGCCTCGACATTCCGCTCTCCGCTAGTCTCAAACAAAAGTGGAATATCGAGGATCACCAGAGGTGCATTGGCCATTGCCGCGGCTTCGAAAAACACCTTCCGACTTTCTCCGACCAAGGGGTGGACCACGGCCTCTAGCCTTTTTAGCGCTTCAGGCTTTCCGACCACGTGACCGCTGAGCTTGACGCGGTCGATGGCACCGTCAACGACCACGCCTGGAAAGGCGGCCTCAACCGGTGCGACAGCAGCGCCCCCCCTGGCATAGAGGGCGTGGACCGCAGCATCGGCGTCATAGACCGGAACCCCTTCGGCCTGAAACATGGCCGAGGTGGTCGACTTGCCCATGCCAATCGATCCGGTGAGGCCAACAATAATCATCTCGTAACTCCTTAGGCGGCGGTCGGTTGGGCAAGGGCAAGGGCACGAACATCGACCGATAGGGGTGGCGGCACGCCAAATAAGGCCTCAAACGAGGGCCGGGCCTGACCGATCAACATGTCTAGCCCGTCGACCGTTTGATGGCCTCGCGCCCTGGCCTTGGCCAAAAATTCGGTTTCGAGGGGCTTATAGACCATGTCCATAAAGACTGCGCCCTGAGAGATCGATTGCCACGGCACTGCCGGGCCCTCGCCGCCGCCCAAGCCCAGTGAAGTCGCATTGATCACTGCGCCCGTGCCATCAAAGGCGGCTTCCGCGCTTACCGAATCATAGACTTGAACCTTTGGGCCAAGGACCGAGGCGATGGACTGGGCCTTATCTAGGGTGCGATTGACCATATGGACGCGCGGCACGCCGGCGAGGATCAAGGCTGCGGCCGCGCCCCGTGCCGCGCCCCCTGCGCCCAAAATGACCACCGGCGCTGACGTGAGGTTCAAAGATGGCGCTTGACGAGCAAACGCATAGAGCAGGCCCTCGCCATCGGTATTGTCGACCCGAACCGTTCCGTCTGCATCAAATAGAACCAGGTTCGCCGCCCCGGACAGGCGGGCAGGATCGCTGACCTGATCGCCTGGGGTGGCGGCGAGGGCGAGGGCGTGCTGCTTAAAGGGTAAGGTGACATTAAGGCCGCTGATAGCGCCGCCGCGCATACCGTTCGCAAAAGCTGAGAACCCATCCTGCGGCGGGGAGAAGGCAACATAGACCCCATCCATACCGCTGGCTTGAAGCCAGTAATTATGGATCAGCGGGCTCATCGAATGACGCACCGGCCAGCCCACAACACCTGCGACGCGGGTTTGCCCAGTGATCATTGGTCTAAAATCCCATGCCGTCTCAGCTGTCCCAATAGACCTGACAGCGGTAGCCCAAGAATGGTGAAATAGTCACCTTCGATCTGCTCAAACAGCTGCACGCCATGAGACTCTATTTGATAGCCGCCAACACAGGACAGAATGGTGGGCCCTTGCTGTTGCAGATAGCGGGTCAAAAACAGTTCGGAAAAGTCCCTCATGGTCAGGCTGGCCGTCACAACCTCTTGCCACACCAACTCGCCGTCGCGGGCAAGAGCGGTGGCGGAATGAAGTTGGTGGGTCTTGCCCCTCAAGAGGCGAAGGTTGGCTTCAGCCTCGGCCATGGTGGCGGCCTTATTGAACAGCACACCATCAAGCTCGAGCGTTTGATCAGCTCCAATCACCAGCTTGGTAGTCTGTTTAGACCGGGCTTCAGCCTTGGCCCAAGCGAGAGCCTGGGCAATAGCCCGCGGGGTGTGACCGCCAGCCAAGAGATTCGCTTTTAAGGTCTCCTCATCGACATCGGCCGGCAAAACCTCAAAGGGCACACCCGCACCGTTCAAGATCTGCCGCCGGGCCATAGAGCCTGAGGCCAAAATGAGGGACGGCAAATCGGCCAAGCCGGGGGTCATGCTACAGGCTCGGCAGCACCCTTGGCGGCAGACAGAAGGTTCATAACAGCAGCAGCGGTTTCTTCCACCGACCGACGGGTCACATCAATGACCGGCCAGCCATGTTTCTCAAACATCCGCCTCGCCCGAACAATTTCGTCACGCACCGCCTCTGTGTCCACATAGGTACTTTCGCGACCCTCTTTCAGGCTTAAGAGCCGGTTTCGGCGGATCTGGATCAGTCGGTCAGGGGAGACGGTCAACCCGACAACCATCGCCCTTTTCAAATTAAAAAGCTGCGGCGGCGGCTCCGACCCGGGGACCAGCGGCACATTAGCTGCCCTTATTCCGCGATGGGCCAGATAGATTGAGGTCGGGGTTTTTGATGTTCGGCTGACCCCCACCAAGACCACATCGGCGGACTCTAGGTGCTGTGTACCTTGGCCATCATCATGACCAATGGCATAGTTGAGGGCCTCAATGCGGTTGAAATAGTCATGGTCGAGCGTGTGTTGGGCCCCGACACGGGTCGAAAGAGACGCACCCAGATAGCGCGCAAGAGCCGATACCAAAGGGTCGAGCGCCGCGATACAGCCCATATCAATGTTTCGGCAGCCTTCTTCCAAGGCCACCCGCAGGCCCTTATCGACGATCGTGTGGATGACGATCCCGGGCGAGGCCTCTATCTCTTTTAAGACCCGCTCCAACTGACGGGGCGATCGAACTAGCGCATAGACGTGCTCGATCGGTAGGACATCATCAAAGCGGGCGCAAACCGCTTTGGCCATAGCGTTAAGCGTCTCGCCAGTGGAATCCGACACGAGGTGGACATGGAAATAGGTGGCGATGCGCGGTGTGTGGCTCATGGCCCTAGTCATGCCCTCAAGGCCTAGGTTCGGCAAGCATTGTGGGTTAGGAAAATTGATCTGTGGAGAAATGGTTAACGAGAGCTTAACGACCGGGGTCCGCGCGGTGGCAGGACTGGGGGCGAATTTGGGCGCTGGCTGAGACCGAGGCGATCTTCAAAAAAGTGCTACTTTTTGCTACGGCTTTTCCCCAGCCTTGCTCGGCTGGTGTCTCGCGGAACGGGCCGATCTTGGGCTATGGTTAATAAGTGCTAGAAACTCACCGGCCTGAGCCCGTTGGCGTTAAGGTTTTGTTAATCTCTTCAACCAGATTCAAACGATCCCCGCTTTCCACAGGCACCTAGCCTACGGCCTAGTGATCCGGGGATAAGACTGGGACCGTGGGAAAATCAGGTTTGTATTGTCCGGCATGCAGAGGGCCTGTCCCTTTTCTGCCCTGGCTCAACCTTCACCCCAAATATTTCTCTTTTTCTTTTAATAATAATAAGAAGAGACCTTCGTGTGGGTGTGGGCTTGAGTCTGGCTAAAGAAATGGCTTTAAGGGAGCCATGAACCAGATCCAGACACCGACCGGCGCCGCCGGATCATCGACCCCAGCCTTGTTAAAAGTTCTCGCCGGTCAAAGCTTGGTCAAGCCACCGATCTGGTTCATGCGCCAAGCGGGTCGTTATTTACCAGAATATCGCGCCCTTCGCGCGACGGCCCCCGATTTCATATCCTTCTGTCTAAACCCCGAAAAGGCTGCTGAAGCGACCTTGCAGCCCATGCGCCGCTTTCCTTTCAGCGCGGCCATTGTTTTTGCCGATATTTTGCTGATTCCGGGTGCGCTAGGCCAGCATGTTCGTTTTGAGATAGGCGAGGGACCGAAGCTGGGAACCCTGCCTTCACTGGACAGTATGCGAAATCAAATCGAAGCCTCTACGGGGAGGCTATTGGCTGTTGGAGAGACCCTAAGCCGTGTTCGGGAAGTCTTGGAGCCAGATCGCGCCCTGATCGGCTTTGCCGGTGCGCCCTGGACCGTGGCGACCTATATGCTCGAAGGCGGGTCCAGCGACCGTACTGGCGCTCGAACCTATGCCTATACAAACCCAGAGGCGCTCGATGGGTTGATTGACATATTGGTAGAGGCAACCGCCCTCTATCTGATCATGCAGGCTAAGGCTGGGGCTCAGGTGCTAAAACTCTTTGAATCCTGGGCGGAAAACCTGCCGGAAGATCTCTTCGAGAGGCTAGTCATCGGTCCCCATATGAGGGTTATCGAGAAAGTGCGCGCCGCGGGTATCGAAGCGCCCTTTATCGGCTTTCCAAAGGGCGCTGGAAGTTTGGTCGCGAACTATGTCGACAAGGTGCCGGTCCAGGCCATCGCGATGGATGTTCAAGCCTCTAGTGCCCTTGGTCGCCAACTTCAGCAGACCACGGCCATTCAGGGTGCACTCGATCCCTTGCTACTCCGTGAGGGCGGACCAGCCCTTGATCGGCGTGTCGAAGATATGTTGATCCAATGGGGGGGCGGACCCTATATCTTCAATCTTGGCCATGGGATTTTGCCTGATACGCCGATTGTTCATGTCGAGCAGGTCTTGACGCGAGTCGTTGGCGGCTAGCGGCCTAGTGGGGATTTGAGTGTGACTGAGGATCAATCGACTAAGAAGATCGCCATCGTCCTGTTCAATCTGGGCGGACCAGATGGGCCAAAGGCGGTGCAGCCCTTTCTCTACAATCTTTTTGCAGATAAGGCGATTATCGGAGCACCAGCGGGTATCCGGCAGGCCCTTGCCTTCATGATCTCGACCCTGCGCAAGACGTCTGCCCAGGCCAACTACAATATTATGGGCGGTGGTTCTCCAATCTTGCCGCAAACAAAGGCTCAGGCCGAGGCTCTGGGTACGGCCATGTCCAACAAGGGCGATGGGTCTGAGGTTCAACTGTTCATCGCCATGCGCTATTGGCACCCCTTTACCCACGAGGCGGCCAAGGCGGTGGCGGCCTATGGTCCAGACGAGATCATCCTTCTGCCGCTCTATCCGCAGTTTTCGACGACAACGACGGGATCATCGGTGGCAGCTTGGAACCGCGTCTATCGCGGCTCGGGACAGGCTCGGGAAATCTGCTGCTACCCAACCTTGGGCGGGGTGGTTGAGGCCCATGCTCAGGCCATCGAGCGCGCTTATCATGCCGCCGGTTCGCCAGCAGATGTCAGGTTGTTGTTCTCCGCTCACGGCTTACCAGAGAAGATCATTGATCAGGGTGACCCCTATCAGTCTCAGATCGAAGCCACCGCTGCTGCGGTTGCAGCCCGGCTCGGCAAGGGCTGGGATTGGCAGATCTGTTACCAAAGCCGCGTTGGACCCCTAAAGTGGATTGGCCCAACGACCCCCGACGCGATAGCGGCTGCGGCGGAAGCAGGTCTTGGCGTGGTCGTCACCCCTATCGCCTTTGTCTCTGAGCATATTGAGACTTTGGTCGAGCTTGACCATGAATATGCTGAACTGGCCCACGATCTGGGCTGCCCGCACTATATCCGCGTACCAGCGCTAGGAACTGATCCGATCTTTATAGAGGCACTGGCTGAATTGGCGTTGGGCAGTCTAAGCCGAACCGGCACAGCCCCCTGCCAAGGCTGGTCCTGTGATGCGAAACACGTCAAATGTCCGCACCGCAAGACGGCGGCCTAGGGAGATCCTCGTGGCGCAACATTACGACCTGCTTCGTGGGCTGCATGTTATCGCGGTGATCGCTTGGATGGCGGGCATGCTCTATCTGCCGCGCCTCTATGCATATCATAGCGCGGCAACACCCGGATCGGAGATGGACGAAACCTTTAGGGTTATGGAGCGCAAGCTTTTGCGCATCATCATGAATCCGTCCATGATCTTAGCCTTTCTCTTTGGTGGCCTGCTCATCTGGGCCGATGGCGAGATCCGTGGTTGGGGCTTCTTGGCCCAGCCCTGGATGGTAACAAAGCTTCTCGGGATTGTCTTTTTGACCGGTTGGCATGGATTTCTAGCCGGAGCGCGCAAGAGGTTCGAGAATGGCACGAACCAGCGAACGGGTAAGTTTTGGCGGATGACCAATGAATTGCCCTTCATCGCTGCGATCATCATGGTCATTGCGGTGACCACGGAATTTGCCAACCTTTGGTTCTGAGGCCCTTAAGCCGATTGGGCATTGGCTTGACCTGAACTGCCTTATGTGGTTCGCCTATTACTAGACGTGGTGCGCCACGTTCCCGCCTCTCACCGATGCCTTACCGCGGGTCCGTACAAGGATCGCACCAAGGCCTATTGGTCCTCCCTTCGCGCCGCTTGGCGCACACCACTGGTCTAAGGTGCCCAACAGCGGCGCTTAAGACGCGCGCGGCTGCTTAATCGCAGCCCGACTGACTTTGAGACTGTCAATGCACGACGAACCCATGAACGACACCGACGCCTATCAGATGATCGACACGACGGCCACCGAAGGCCCATCAGTCGATGGCGATCTCGAGGCCACCGGCGGAGATGCGGCGACTGCCGTTGCTCAGATGGGCATCACGCGCATGTCGCTGATGGAACTAAAGCTTAAGTCGCCAAGCGATCTGTTGGCGCTGGCCGAGGCTATGGAGATCGAGAACGCCAACTCCATGCGCAAGCAGGACATGATGTTCGGTATCTTGAAGGCCGTAGCCGAAGAGGGTGTCGAAATTTCTGGTGGCGGGGTTATGGAGGTCGTTCAGGACGGCTTTGGTTTCCTGCGTTCGCCAGAGGCCAACTATCTGCCTGGCCCCGACGATATTTATGTTTCCCCCTCACAGATCCGGAAATTCGGTTTGCGCACGGGCGACAGCGTCGAGGGACCAATCCGCGCGCCTCGCGAAGGTGAACGCTATTTCGCTCTACTGAAGGTCGACTCGATCAATTTTGAGAACCCCGAAAATGTCCGCCATAAGGTTCACTTCGACAATCTGACCCCGCTCTATCCAGATGAGCGCCTGACCATGGAAATTCAGGATCCAACCCTGAAGGACCGCTCCGGCCGCGTGATCGATATTGTGGCGCCTCTGGGTAAGGGTCAGCGCTGCTTGATCGTCGCGCCTCCCCGCGTGGGTAAGACCGTAATGTTGCAAAACATCGCCAAGTCGATCGCGGCCAACCACCCTGAATGTTACCTAATTGTGCTTTTGATCGACGAACGCCCGGAAGAAGTGACTGACATGCAGCGCACCGTGAAGGGCGAGGTCATCTCATCAACCTTTGACGAGCCTGCGACCCGCCACGTCCAGGTGGCCGAGATGGTCATTGAAAAGGCCAAGCGTTTGGTCGAGCACAAGCGTGACGTGATCATCCTTCTGGACTCCGTCACCCGTCTTGGCCGCGCCTACAACACCGTGGTGCCCTCTTCGGGTAAGGTCCTGACCGGTGGTGTTGATGCCAACGCCCTGCAGCGGCCCAAGCGCTTCTTTGGCGCGGCCCGCAACATTGAAGAAGGTGGCTCCTTGACCATTATCGCGACCGCCCTGATCGATACGGGCAGCCGTATGGATGAGGTGATCTTCGAAGAGTTCAAAGGCACCGGTAACTCGGAAATCATCCTTGACCGTAAGGTTGCGGATAAGCGGGTGTTCCCCGCTATCGACATTTTGAAGTCGGGTACCCGCAAGGAAGACCTCATCACGCCGAAAGATGTGCTGCAAAAGACCTATGTCTTGCGCCGCATTCTCAACCCGATGGGCCCGCAAGACGCCATCGAGTTCCTGCTCGATAAGATGCGTCAGACCAAAAACAATGCTGACTTCTTCCAGTCGATGAATACCTAGTAGCAAAGGCGGCCCCAAAGTTTTGGGGCCACCCTTTTTAGTTCAATAAAAACAAATATTTATCAGGGAATAAGCAGGGTCGCGCCGAAGGTTTCGCGCGCCGCTAAGGCCTCGTGGGCTGCGCGGGTGTCCCTCAGTGCATATTCCGCCCCAATCTGGATCTTAACCGCGCCAGACGCCATGACCGCGAACAGGGCATTAGCGCTCTCATCCAGATCTTCGGTGGTGGCGATATAGTCAAACAGGGTCGGCCGGGTGAAGAACAGCGAGCCTGCGGCCGCGAGGCGGGCGGGCGCAAAGGGTGGTACTGGACCAGACGCATTACCGAAACTAACAAACAGGCCCCGGCGGCTCAGGCTGGCCAGGGTGGCTTCAAAAGTATCGGCACCCACGGAGTCATAAGCGACCGCGACGCCCCGCCCCTTGGTGATCTCCTTCACGCGCGCCGCGACATCCTCCGTGCGATACTGGATCACATAGTGACAGCCCTGAGCCATGGCCAGATCGGCCTTAACCCCAGAGCCGGCGGTGCCAATGACGATGGCGCCAA
>Ga0209550_10003992_pt1 | contig 14027 bp, 13 predicted proteins | sample LauGreSuBDMM15SN_2_FD_187567 | JGI IMG/M metagenome (GOLD analysis project Ga0209550, IMG submission 187567) | Freshwater lake microbial communities from Lake Michigan, USA - Su13.BD.MM15.SN (SPAdes) (version 5) | ecosystem: Environmental > Aquatic > Freshwater > Lake | place: Lake Michigan...
ATGCCGGCACTATCAAACTAGGAGGGAACGTGGTTTTTATGTTAGGCCCCAAATGGCGTTTGCATTATTATGCGCACCTACATACCATACAAGCTAAAACCCTTTCTTGGCTTTCTAGAGGAGACGAGTTGGGCACCGTAGGTACTTCGGGCAATGCTGTTGGGAAGCCACCGCACTTGCACTATTCCATACAAACTCCTATTCCCTATCCCTGGAGACTAGATAGCAGTATACAAGGGTGGAAGAAGATGTTTTACTTGAATCCGGTAGATTATTTTGAGTAGATAAAATATTTACGACCCTATTTGGCAAATAAGAATATTGGGATTTAAAATTACTACAGTTATATTATTATTTTAGCTTTTGTACACAATTTTTTGTGTTAACATTAAAGTTTTAATCAGAATAATTACAATAATATAATGAGTAGGTCAATAATTTTTGGTGAGATCCCTGATATTGAAGAAGGGCATTGGTTCGCAGGAAGAAAAGAAATGATGCCGACTAGTTTTCATAGAAACTGGGCTTCAGGTATTGATGGAAATGGAAAAGAAGGAGCAGCTGCAATTGTATTGTCTGGTGGTTATGAAGATGATTCTGATGCCGGAGATGAAATTATTTATACCGGTGCAGGTGGAAATGATCCTAACTCGGGGAAACAAATTGAAGACCAAAAATGGGATAATAAAGGAAATGCTGGGTTATTAAAAAGTAGGGATGAAGGCTTACCTGTAAGAGTTATTCGCGGCTCTAATCATAAATCGGATTTTTCGCCTAAAACCGGATATTATTATGCTGGTCTTTATAGTGTTGTTGATGCTTGGGTGGAAACAGGCAAAAGTGGGTATATTATTTGTCGATTTCGGTTAGTTTACTGTGGTCAAAATGCAAAAAGACAAATACCGGAAGAAATCGAACTTGATTATACTACTAAAGAAAAGAATCGAAAAGAAGGTACAGTACTTAGAATTATTAGAGACACTAAAATTTCTCATGAAATTAAGAAACTATACAACTATGAATGTCAGGTTTGCGGCTTCACAATTCTAACAAAATCCGGAAGATATGCAGAAGGTGCTCATATTAGACCTCTTGGTAGACCACATAATGGAGATGATAATTCTGATAATTTAATTTGTTTGTGTCCTAATCACCACGTTTTGTTTGACAAAGGGTCGTTCTCTATATCGAATAATTTTAATTTAGTTGGGGATGTTAATGGGAAACTTAATGTTCATCCAAAACATACTTTAAACAGGTCAAATTTGGAATATCATCGAAAATGCCATGGTTACGATTAAGAGTAATTGTATTCAAATAAATATCATTAACTATACAAGTCCGAATGCAAAGCTCGAAACTGTAAGCTGTAATTTAGGATAAAGCAATTTTTATTTTAAACTTAGACATATATAAAAAGCATGGAAAATTTAAAACTAATAGAATATGCCGATGCCGATGTATCTTTTTATGCTAGCAAATACGATACAGCTGAAGAAGAATACACACTAGAAGAGGGAGATGAATTTATATACGATGAGCCGGAGGAATTAGACGATGAAGAAATTTTGGAATGGGCCAAAGAGAATGGATATTTTGATATAGATGATCTTGGATTTGAATATGTATTAGAAGACGGGAGTATTGATTTAAAATCATTAAGAGAAAGCAAAATGGAAGAGGACCTGCGTTGGCAAGAGGAATATCCCTCAACAACAGCTAGCCCCTCTGGCAGAGCTTTTCATTATTTTCAAAATACGGGCTTTACATACCCAGAAGAAATTAAGATAGCAATAATAGACGGAATACACCCTGGTAATGACTGGCAAGGAGTTATTGTAAAAGGGTACGATTCATTAATAAGACTGCAAGCATTTCTGTTTTCAAAGAATATTAAAGTGAATTTTAATACAAAATCTTCACTATAACATACTGGCTTAGTAAAGAAAAAGAGATGAAGATAATTGACCTTAATGGAAATAATTATGAGCTTATTTACCAAGCTTCACCACACTATGCAGATGATTTAGATCACATTGTTGAAGAAAATCTCAAATTTTTCCTGGATTGCTCAAATAATCATGAAATAATTGAAGTAGTGGCAGCACACCTAAATTACTGGATTAGTCAGGATGATCAAAGAGTTTTTGATGAGCTAAAATCAGATGTAAAATTTAATTTTTTAGAAACTGAAGATGATTATATCACACCCACTAACATAATAGACTCATTTACTCCAATAAACATTGAAGTTTATGAGCAACTTTATGGAAATTTGAACATTAAACTTGTGGATGATATTGTTCAGATTAAGCTAGATACTATTCATACACTTTTCCTAGAAAGAGTAGAATTTGAAGTTTTGACATATGGTGAAAGCATAGAATCATATTTTGAAAATGGAGGCTTTACATTTCCGAACCCGGGTAATGTTTATTATTTTATAAAAAGTATTGAAGTGAAAAGTTTAACCATATGGCTAACAGAATTAGTTACTAGCCTCAATAATGCCTATACGAAATTTGGGTTCAGAACAATCACTCCAATTTAATTTTTAAAATCAATTATGAGAATAATTAAGTATAAACCTGCTGATTCTTTAGAATTTAAAAATTACATAGACATTGGTTCATGTGAAAGAGATTACTACTGTATCAATTTTTATTTACCTGGCGACAACGACAATAGCTCAGGGAAAAGATATTTTGATAGTTATAACTCTTGGTTTGAAAACTTTAAGTTAGAATCCATAGGGTCTAAAATGATAATAGTTCAATATTATCTTAGAGAATACATGGGGTGGAATACAAGTGAAAATACTCCACAACCAGATTATTTCGCAGATGTTTATGGAGAGAAAACTGCACGTATAATGAGTAGTAATTCAGATTATTTTTTAGAGTAAATTAGCAAGATCCAAATGCATTTGATTTAATCCTATGCACATTTTTGAACACAGAGATCTTTGAAGATTAAGAAATTCAATCAAAACAATTAAATTAATAACTTATTTTATACCTAATTACGTGCTATAAAACTATATGTCACTCATATCTCAATATAAAATCAATACCTTTTCAAAGTTAATGATATGAACCTACTGTCTTTTGATGTAAATGCCTTACCAGAACCTTCGGTTGAGTTTAGAACAGCATTTGATGCCTATTTAGAATTATGCGAATTTAAATTAGAAGAAAAACTAGGCATCCTTTTTTTCCTAGGAGCTACATTGCCCGGCACCTTGGGTTCTTATGAGCCTGATGAAACGGAATATAAAAACTACTTACAAATATTTTCCTTGTATTCAAAAAGCACGGGCGATTTTGAAGATTATCCGGAGTTGGACGATGCCGTTCAATGAGTTTAAGAAAGATTGTTTGAATCTTTCTTATGAACTTATTGAAGACTATTATTTGGTGGTTAGAATTACAGGGAGATTTTGGAATACTAAATAAAATTGCTCTGAAATTTTGGTAATTAGCTTATATATATGGGGGTAAAAAAAGAAAATCAATTGGTTTTTATAAAGTCAAGTTAGATAAATAAATATTTTAAATAGGTATGTCCGAAATACATAAAGAAAAATTAAAATCAATGTCTTTAGATGACCGAATAAAGGCTATCGAAAATGATTTAATCTCAAAGAATGATTTCTATAAGGATATCGAGCCAGAACTACTTGCACAATTATTAGAAGTCCCTCTTGATGCAATAAATGGAGAAAGTCCGGATGATTGGTACAAATGGGCCACTTGGATTTATGTTGAGATTTTATCGGTTGAACAATTACTAGATAATGGATATCAAATTGATGAGTTGATTAATAATTTAGAAGATGAGAATCGGATTGAATTTCTTTTGAATCAAATAAATGATTTAAAGAAAATAATCATCGAATTAACAGTTGATGAAAAAGCCAAAATATCACTTGCCATTGCAGATAATAAGCTCAACGATTTAGATAGTGACAAGTACCTTCAAGTTGCTCAATATTGTTTGCATACCGAATGTAATACTTCGATTTGTTTTGAGGCAACATTAGATGGAGATTACTCATCTATGGATAGTTTGAAAACCCCATATGATGAAAGAGATGGTTTTTTCTTAAATGTAGAATCCAATAAAAAAATGTATATATCAAAGTTTTTAAATGACAGATAAAATTATAAAAATTAACGACCCTATTTGGCAAAACTGAAATATAACTTTAGATTATCGAAGTGATCTGTTTAATTTAGGAAGAAATAGGGTTAAGGTATAATCTATTTATTTGGAATATGAAAAAAATAAAGAAAATCAGAATCAGTGTTTACTGGCCTGATGAGTCGAAATCGATTGTAATTACTCAAAAAGAATACCAATCAATTTTAGATGGCAATCCTTTTGAAACAGATGGCGAAGGTTATTGCTATGAAGGGGAAGACTTTTATGATTGGTGGTCATTTGAGGGAGGTTTGGAAGGCAATTTAGTAGTTAGCTATAACGATGGGGGTGTTGGTTATGAGGGGCCTCTCTCGGAATGTGAAATTGAAGAAATTGAAATATGAATATAATTTTTTTAGACTATGGAAATAATTCTTATTGATAAGATTAAATCTTATTTGAGTACCAATCGTTCAGTTGAAGTTCAATTTGCACCATTTCATAAAGGCCTTGATATAAATTTAGATAAAGACACTTTTGTGTCAGACTTTGATTTTTATCAAGAACATTTTGGAGATTGGTACTATGAGGAATTGACTGATTTTTTAGTATCTAGAGATGCTTTTGGAGGTACTATTTTAGTAGATTTTATCTTAATCGAGAGTTCCCTACTTGCAAAAATTTGTCTTATCTGTTCTGATTATGAATACTATTGTGATTTTGACCGCCATGCTAAAGGTGAAATAATGGGTCCCACACTTGTGGAAGCCATTATTGAGACTAGAAATCTAACTGAATCAACTTTTGATGAGGACCTTTTAGATTTCAATTTAGTTTTTGATACCGATTTAAGTGAGTTTGAAATATATTATGATGATGAACTGTTACTATTTAATTCAACGGTGACTGAGCAAATTAAATCAGAAATAAAACAGGTAATTTCTATGTGGGATGGCCCCTTCTTTGGTAACGGATTTTCGGATTTAAAGACAGAAATTACTATTGAAAGAGGATCTGATGAGTTTGTTTGTACAAATACCGCAGAATACGAATTCAAAATAGAGACATGAATCCGTGCTTGATTAAATTAAATCCTATAACAACAACTGATTTCAAATCTTACTTGCTATCTAAACAAGATTCATCAAAGTGGTTTTATTGGCATTTAAGTTCGGATCTCATCAATTTCGACACATTTGCAGTATTTGATCAAGCGCATCATATTGGTGTGGTTTGTATTGAAAAAAATAAAAGTCCATTGGTAGATCTATACATCGATCCTGAATGCAGGAGAATGGGATATGGTAAATCCGTAATGGGTTATGTTGTTCAAAATTTTCAAAATGTAAAAATTGAAGTTAATGTAAATAACAAAGCCGCAATGGATTTTTTCGATCATCTATTTGCTGAAAGAGTTATTAAATCGATGCGAATAGTTTATTAAGGTGTCATTCTAATTTTCCATCAAAGCTTTGAAGCTGTTATATATAACTTCAAGATTACAATTAATCATATACCACTGCTGGAACGTCTATTGAAGTGTTTGGAAGGTGCGGTAAATTGGTTAAATTAGAACTCTACTTATGTTGATTTAAAGACAAATGCAAACAAAATTTTTCACAAATAATGGTGAAAACACTTTATTAAACAAGTTTAAAGGTGTTTTTGAAAATAATACAGACATCGCTTTCTTTGATGCTTTAGTCGGATACTTCAGGGCATCCGGCTATTTTCGTTTAAGGCCTTTTATGGATAATATTCCCAACATTAGAATCCTAGTAGGAATAAACGTAGATGCTATCTTATCCAAGTACCAAGCTAAAGGGCTATTATTTCAGGGTGATGCAAGTCAAACTCTCCAAGAGTTTCTCTCAGAAACAAAAGCTGATATACAAACTTCAAATTATAGCAAAGAAATAGAGGATGGTATCATTCAGTTTATTGAAGATATTGTTTCAAAGAAGATTGAATTGAGAGCCCATCCGAGCAAAAAACTACATGCTAAAATCTATATTTTTAAACCAGATAATTATAACGAACACAAATCGGGTAGCGTTATCACAGGTTCTTCAAATCTGACTGATGCCGGTTTAGGAAGTGGTTCAGAATATAATTATGAATTCAATGTGATCCTCAGAGATTTTGCCGACGTCAAGTTTGCTTCTGATGAATTCGAAAATTTATGGTCAGAAGGAGTTTCAATCCTGCCAGCAGATATACAAAAGGTTAAAGAAGAAACCTTCATTAATGACTCGTTTACCCCATTTGAGGTTTACATCAAATTACTAATCGAATTCTTTGGCAAAAGTGTTGAGTTTGATCCGAATTCCATTTCAGATCTACCAAAGGGGTTTAAAAAACTTTCCTATCAAATTGATGCAGTAAATCAAGGTTTTGAATTACTCAAGAAACACAATGGTTTTTTCTTGGCGGATGTAGTAGGTTTAGGTAAAACTGTGGTAGGCACATTAATTGCCAAAAAGTTTTTTTATGCCAACAACTTTCCTTCGCATGTTTCTACAATTCTAGTGATTGTACCTCCGGCACTCAAAGATAACTGGGTTGAAACCCTGGATAATTTTCAAATAAAAAATTATGAAGTAATCACGAATGGGAGTTTACATAAAATTAAAAATCCAGAAAAATATGATCTTATTATAATAGATGAGGCTCATAAATTCAGAAATGAGTCTGCAGGAGCGTATAACGATTTACAGAAACTTTGTAAAACGAAAACGAATAATGTTCTAAAGGACGGTACAAAGGCAGACAAAAAAGTAATTCTCATTTCTGCTACACCTTTAAATAACAGACCTGAAGATATTGCCAATTTGGTCTATCTTTTTCAAGATGCTAAAGATTCTACACTTGAAATTGCCAATCTGCAACATTTTTTTCGCAAGAAGAGTGATGCATATAAGCGCTTAAAGGAAAAAGAAATAAGCCAAGTTCCCGAAGGTGTAAAAGAAATTTATAAAGAAATCAGAGACAAAGTAATAATGCCTTTAACTATTAGGCGAACAAGAACGGATCTTGATCTGCACGAATTATATAAAACTGATATTTTAAATCAGGGTATTGTTTTCCCCAAAATACAGAAACCTAATAAGGTATTATATAAGTTAAGTGATCAGCTAGATCAATTATACGATGATACCATGTTTTATCTGTCTTCAAATGAAGTCGGTTTCAAGTATTATCGCTATCAGGCCATTAAATTTTTAAAAGAGGAGAAAAAATCTAAATACGCTAACGCTGATACAGCATCCAGTGCATTAGCAAGGATTATGAAAACCTTACTTGTAAAACGTATAGATTCCAGTTTTTTTGCATTTAAAGCGTCACTATCTCGTTTTGCCGCTTCAACCGGAGCAATGATAAAAATGTTTGATGATGGGAATGTTTACATCGCACCAAACCTTAATGTAACCGAATATATTGTAGATGGTAGAGAAGATGAATTAATAGAGAAAATCTCTGATTCTGTTTCCACAGATCCAACAATCACAGTGTGCACTCCCGATGATTTTCACCCTGAATTTTTAGAAGGACTTAGAAAAGATTATGCTATACTTCTAGAGCTTCAGCAACGTTGGAGCAAAGTGACCGAAGATCCTAAGTTTGATGAGTTTATTCGAATGTTAGATCTAGATTTATTAAATAAGAATACAAATCCTCAACAAAAATTGGTTGTTTTTTCGGAATCTAAAGAAACCACCAGCTATTTAGTGGAATGCCTAAAAAATAAGGGTGTAGAAAAAGTATTGGAGGTAAATGCCGGTAATCGGAATCAATTAAAGTCTATTATAAGGGAAAACTTTGATGCCAACATACCAAGAGAGTCTTATAAGTCTGATTACAATATAATTATTTGCACCGAAGTACTAGCCGAAGGGGTGAATCTACATCGTTCCAATACAATCGTGAATTACGATACGCCGTGGAATTCAACACGTTTAATGCAGCGGATAGGTAGGGTGAACAGGATTGGTTCCGTTGCTCCGAATGTTTACATCTACAACTTTTACCCCACCTCTAAGGTTAATAACGATATTGATTTAGAGAAAAAGGCCATCATGAAACTGCAGGCCTTCCATTCCGCACTCGGAGAGGATAGTGAGATCTATTCTCCGGATGAAGAGACTCAAACCTTTGGACTTTTTGATAAAAATGTAGATGAAGAGAAAGATGAACAGTTGGTTTTTTTGATGGAGTTAAGAAAATTTAAAGATGAAAATCCAGAACGCTTTAGGCAAATTAAGAATATGCCTCTCAAAGCTAGAGTAGGTAGAAAAGACCGAACAAAGTCTAATACGACCATTTGCTTTATTAGAAACACAAAAAGGGATGCTTTTTATTGGGTTAAGTCTGATGATTCACTTGAAGAAATGTCATTCATTGAGGTAGCTAAAGAATTTCGGTGCGACCCGCCAGAAATAGGTATACCCCTACACGAAAGACATCATGATCAGGTAATAAAAGCAATTACAGATTTTAAAGAAAAGTTACAAGCGGAGGTTGCCAGCACGCAGGTGGTTGATGTTACCCAAGGTCCAAATGAAAAAAGGGCACTTGCTTACTTAGATGGTTTTCTAAGCCTACCTTTTGCCAGTGAGGAAGATAAAGCAACGATAAAAGCGGCTAAGAATGCCGTAAAACTAGCCAAATTTCAGAAGCTTCAAAAAGAAATTAATACGTTAAACAAAAATGCAAAAACGAATAAAATAAAGCCGGTTGATCTTCTAGATGCTATTTTAAAAATCATTGATAATTACCCCATCGATATTCATGAATCGCAAGATGTGCGGCCACAAATAAGTATCCAATCGTTCGAAAAATTACAACCCGAGATTATTATCTCAGAATCTTATTCTTTTAAACAATAAGCCATGACCAAAGAAGACTTAAGGAATATATTAAACAAACCGTACAGCCGAGATAATTGGAAAGAGGTGGTAACCTTTGTTTTTCCCAACGTTTCTATTCGGCAGGTACCGGCAGATATACCAGTAAAAGAACGAAACAAAGACTTGGTAGAAAGCTTCAAGCAATTGGGTGATGTGCGCTTAAATGATGGTAAAATATTGGCCCTCTTCGAATTAAAATTAAAAGCAAACGTTAATATATTGCGCAATAGAGTCCGTCTGAATGAAATAGTTTCCGAAACCATTGACCAAGAAACAGCTCATGGAGTGCTATCCATTTTCGAACAAGGAACAGAAGATTACCGTTTTACCTTCTCGGCAAAAGAAACTGCCTATAGTGAAGCAGATTCTGATTTTGTACAAAAGAAAACCGATGCCAAACGTTATACTTATTTATTAGGTAAAAATGAAAGCTGCAAAACACCCGCAGATCGTTTTTTTGATTTAGGCTCTAATAAAGAAAAAACAGACATCAATGCCATTCAAGATGCTTTCTCTGTAGAAAAACTGAGCAAACAGTTCTTTAAAGAATACAAAGAGCACTACCAAAAATTTGTCTCCTATTTAATCAATACGGATAGTTATCATAAATCTATTTTTAAATCAGATGATAAAGCCATTCGCGATTTTGTAAAACTATTATTAGGCCGATTGGTGTTTATCCAGTTTGTGCAAAAGAAAAAATGGTTGGGAGTGCCGGCAGCTACTATTAGTTGGCACGAAGGTGATGTTAATTTTCTTTATAATTCTTTTAAGTCATACCCTAATAAAGAGTTGTTCTACAGCGAATTTTTGGAACCTCTTTTTTACGAGGCGCTAAACAAGCCCGGAAGGCCTGACGACCTATTTTACGTCACCGGCACAAAAGTCCCCTACCTCAATGGTGGTCTTTTTGAGAAAGGAGATGGAGACACCAGTATAATTAATTTCCCTGCTAACTATTTTGAAGGGCTCTTAGATTTTTTTGATCGATACAATTTCACCATTGATGAGAATGACCCAGAAGAACATGAGGTTGGGATTGATCCGGAGATGTTGGGTAGTATTTTTGAAAACCTGCTCGAAGACAATAAAGATAAAGGCGCATTCTACACGCCAAAAGAGATTGTGCACTATATGTGCCAAGAGAGTTTGAAAGAGTATCTTAAAACCTATTTAGATGAACAAAATGCAAAATTTTCAGTAACAGATGTAGAATCTTTTGTAAGGAATAAAGAAGTAAACGGTGTAGCAGCAATAGCGGATTTAATAGCTACAGCGCTACGTGATGTTAAGATATGCGACCCTGCTATTGGCTCGGGTGCTTTCCCAATGGGGCTTTTAACCGAGATCTACCGATGCATGTATGTACTTTACCAAGCTGATCCAACTACGGTTGGTGCTGTATGGGGAATGAAGTCTTGGGAGCCCAATACCGTTAAAAAGAATATCATTCAAAAATCTATATACGGGGTCGATATAGAAAAAGGCGCCGTAGATATTGCCCGATTACGATTTTGGTTATCCTTAATTATAGATGAACCCGAACCACATGCTTTGCCCAATTTGGATTATAAAATTGTAGTGGGTAATAGCTTGGTGAGCAAATTGGGCGATGATATAATTGATATTGATTGGACATTGAATGAAACTTCACATGGGCTTTTTGGTGCTGATTTAGCCAAACAAAAAAGCGATTTACTCAAAAAAATTAGTGCAGAGCAAAAGGAGTTCTTTAATCCAGATAGCGACAAGAAAAAATTAGCAGGCGACATCCGCAAACTTAAAATTGACTTGATGATTACGCAACTGGAGTTAATGATAAGCACCAAAGGAATTGAAAAGCAGCCAAGAGGTTCAGGTTCAACAATTGCAAAGCAAACAAAAATATATTTGCAAACTAGTGGTTGGAAGAATTCCATTAAAGACTTACAGAAACTCAAAATAAAACCCGAAGCACCGCTTCATTTTTTTGACTGGAAATTAGACTTTCCTGAAGTATTGAACGAGATAATTAATTCTAAACCAGGCTTTGATATTGTGATTGGGAATCCGCCCTACATACAACTGCAAAAAATGGGAAATGAAACTGATATTTTGCAAGAAGCAGGTTTTGAAACTTTTGTCAGAACTGGGGATATTTATTCTCTTTTTTACGAAAAAAGTATCCAACTTCTTAAAGCTAAAGGTACACTTACCTTCATAACTTCAAACAAATGGATGCGTGCCAAATATGGCGAAATCTTAAGAGCATTTTTTATCAAACACAATCCATTGAAATTAATAGATTTAGGATCAGGAGTATTTGAAAATGCAACTGTGGACACCAATATCATTTTGGTATCTAAGCAAGAAAACAAAAATAATTGTTTAGCATTGGATTTAACTAAAATAAAAAACATTAACGATTTTAAACAATTTTCTGACAAGTGGACTGAAATAAAAAATCTAACCCAAGATTCTTGGGTAATACTCTCGGGTGCAGAAGATATTATCAAACAAAAAATAGAAAAAATTGGAAAACCGCTGAAAGATTGGGATATAAATATTTATCGTGGTGTTTTAACAGGTTTTAACGAAGCGTTTATTATTAATACAGCAACCAAAGAAAAACTGTGTACAGAAGACCCTAAAAGCGCCGAAATTATTAAACCTATTTTGCGAGGCAAAGACATTAAAAAATACAAAGCCGATTGGGCAGACTTATGGTTGATAGCAACACATAACGGATATAAAGAAAAAGACAAACGCATACCAAGAATAGAAATAGAAAACTATCAAGCCATAAAAAAACATTTAGACCAATTTTTACCACAACTTACAAATAGAGGAGATAAAGGTGAAACACCTTATAATTTGCGTAATTGTGCTTATATGAATGATTTTGAAAAAGAAAAAATTGTGTGGGCTGAAATGACAAATGAAAATAATTTCATTTGGGATAGTACCAAGTCATTAGTTAATCAAACCTGTTATTTTATAGCAAATTCAAACGAATATATTCTATCTGTTTTAAATTCTAAAATTACAAAATATTATATGTCAATTAGTGCTTCTGCACTTGGAGAAGGCGCTTTTAGATGGATTAAAATTTATGTTGAAAAAATCCCAATCCCAGAAATCTCCGAAACCGCCCAAAAACCTTTCATTTCCCTTGTCAATCAAATTCTTGAAGGTAAAAAACAAGGCAGAGAAACCATAGCCTTAGAGCAAGAAATTGATAACTTGGTTTACGAACTTTACGAACTCACTTATGATGAAGTAAAAGTAATAGACCCAAATTTCGAATTAAGTGAAGATGATTACTCAAAATTAAAGCTAGATTAAGATGGAGCTATCAACCAGGTCAATAAATCAATCATTAAATTTATATTCGATATTTGGCTACTTTTAAAAATCCAATCCAAAAACTTAGTAGACGGGCTTAATTTGGAATTACGATTTGGCTTACAGTTTGACTAAGCTTATTTAGTCACGTGAAATCCACTTCTTTTGCATAAGAAAATACTTTCAAAATTGGTATTTATGATAATTGATTTTTTTGAGACAATAATTTCCGGGATATTCATTTTATTCTTTTTGGGCATTCTTATAATGACATTATTAATTCAAGTCATAGACTTAAAGAAAAAAAAAGTCTCTATTTACGGTTACGAGAGATCCAGATTCTGGGCTTGGCTACAAGTTATATTTTCTGTAATATTTTTAGTTTTCGTAATCCTAAACTTAGATGACCTATTTCGCTCTATGTTTAATTAGGGCATAAAAATAGTTATAGATTATATACCCAGCTAAAAGGATTATTCCTAAATCTATAGTTCCGCTTATAAGTTTAACTAACTCATCTTTTAATACTATCAATCCTAAATCAAGCGTCATGTCATTTTCACTAAAAGTAATTTGCAATAAAAAGTAAAAAAAGTAAATTATAGGGGATACAAAGATTAATAATAAAAAAGAAAATTTTATTATAGAAAAATTTGCTAGATATCTAGATTTTAAGAAGCCGAAAAGAGTTGCAAAATCCCAAATTAAGTAATCAAGAATTATAGAACTTACAGGCTTATGATTTTGAATTACTTTATACTCATAGATATAGTAATGTACATACAAATCAGCTATACATATTATAATCCCAAGAATAACCCGAAGCCAGAAAGGCTTAATTTTTACATACTCATTTTCTTCGCTACGCATTACTTAATTGTTTAAAAACATGTAATAATAAATATAAAACATGTTTTTTTAAATTGTGTTATTTGCAATGTCAATAATGATTTTATTTGAGAAGCCAATCCTTCAATTATTTTGTTGGCGTTCTAATTCCCTCTCACCCTCATCTCTTTCAATGCATCCTCAATATCGGTAAACTTATAAAGTACCTTGCCACCCAGGCGGTGACCTTTAATTCTTCCCTCTTTGGTCATTTTGCCAAGCGTAGGCAAGGAGAGGTGCAGTAAATCAGCAGTCTCATTACGTGTATAATAAGGCTTGGTAGCTTTTGTAGGGCTAGGTGTGGGCTGGCTAAGCGTTACCCCGAGTGTGCTCTCAATACACTCTTTAATTAAATCTCGAAGTTCTTGTTCTTCAAAATTAGTGAATACCTGTTTCTGTGAGCGGCTCGTAAAATTCTTCGTATCTAGCATGTAATCTTAATTAGGTGTATCAATTGTCTTAAAATTAGCCCATAGAACCTAATCATACCATTCGTGTTTTCCACAAGGAAAACACCAGAATGCGATTCAGCTATAGTAGTCGAATTTAAAGTATTGATATACAATTAATTATAGCTGTTGAAAATTTGCTAAAATATTTAGTTAACTCACTATTTTCATAGCCTGACGCTGTACAATTTCACGCATTTGTACCGCATGCTCTTTTGGGGTAACCTTAATATACTGCAAGAAACTCTTCTCCGTAGTGTGAGAAGTAATGGCCATGATAGTATACGACGGAACGCCGAGTAAATACATATTCGTA
>Ga0209550_10003994_pt1 | contig 14020 bp, 10 predicted proteins | sample LauGreSuBDMM15SN_2_FD_187567 | JGI IMG/M metagenome (GOLD analysis project Ga0209550, IMG submission 187567) | Freshwater lake microbial communities from Lake Michigan, USA - Su13.BD.MM15.SN (SPAdes) (version 5) | ecosystem: Environmental > Aquatic > Freshwater > Lake | place: Lake Michigan...
GAAAAATATCAACCGGATGCTTACTTCGCCTCCAGTGACCGCCTTTCTTTTTATTGCTATGAGGCAGTTCAAAGGCTTCCGGAACCTCGCGCCTCAGAAGTGAAAATAGTAGGATTTACAAATGCCCCTTTTGCCCATTTGTTAAGACCCAAGTTGAGCGCTATCGTACAACCTGCTTTTGACATGGGAAAAATATCCGCTGAAATGCTTTTAAATACCATTACGAAAAAAAATAAAGACATAGAATATGGTTTCATAAAACTTCCCGCCGTGTTAAAAAATACAGAGTAAATGCGAGTTATAATAATTTAAACCATTCATTTTTCGTTAGTCATAAAATATTTAAACGTAATGACCTTAAGAACCATTTTTTCCTTCGTTCTTTTTCTTTTAGCTCTAAGCTTTAATATTTATTCCTTAAATGGGCAGGTTTCTTCTCGTTCAGATAAGGACCCTAAAGCAAAGGCCACGCTCGATATAATGAAGAAGCGTTATGAATCATATACTTCTCTTGATATTCCTTTTACGCTCGATATGGAAATTCCCGAACAACCAAAGCAAGTTCAAAAAGGGCAGTTTACTCGTAAAGGAATGAAGTATAAATTAGTTATGGAGCAACAAACCGTCCTTTGCGATGGTAAATCTTTATGGGTTATTTTGCCAAAAGAAAAAGAAGTCCAGATAAATGATATGCCTGATCCCCAGCAAAATGAGGATGTTTTATCTCCGGAAGCATTGTTTAGCATTTATAAAAGAAAAGATTTAACCTACGTTGTGCTGAAGGAGTTTGTTGAAAAGGGAAAATCTCTTCAACAAATAGGTTTCAAACCAATGGATAAAATGGCCGATTATTCGAAATTGGAATTGATTCTTGATAAAAAAACGGGGGAAATTATATCTTTTAAAGCCTTTGCAAAAGACGGTTCCCGTTTTTTATTTCGTTTTGGTACCCCAAAAGTTAATCAATCTATTCAAGATGTTTTTTTTCAGTTTAAAAAGTCTGACTATTCTACGTTTTATGTAGAAGATTTAAGAAGTTGAAAATCTGATAAATTTAGTATTTTCGTACCCTTATTTACATTCAATGGAATTAATATGGGGTTCAAATCTTTCTTTCTTCGCACTTGGGCAAATCAGGTATCTAAACAAATTGGACGGTGGTCAGCGAATGCGCTAAAGGAACAGGAAAATATTTTTACTCAAATTATACAACGGGGCTGTGACACGCAGTTTGGAATTGATCACGATTTTGCCAATATAAAATCTTATGAAGATTTCAAACAAAGGGTTCCCGTCCGGGATTATGAAGGTCTAAAGACCTATTTTGACCGGGTTGTTGCCGGAGAATCTAATGTTTTATGGCCTGGAAGACCGAGTTATTTTGCCAAAACATCGGGTACCACTTCTGGAGTAAAGTATATTCCCATTACGTCTGATAGCTTACCCAATCATTTTGGTTCGGCAAGAAATGCACTTTTTCATTACTTTGGGCAAACAGGAAGGGGGAAATGGTTAGATGGCAAGATAATTTTTTTATCAGGTAGTCCTTCACTCGATGATACCAATGGGGTGCCAACCGGGCGCTTGTCTGGTATATCCAATCATCTCGTTCCTGCCTGGGTAAAAAGAAGTCAAATGCCTTCTTATGAGACAAATTGTATCGATTCATGGGAAGAAAAATTAGATAAAATTGTAGAGGAAACCCTTCATCAAAAAATGACGTTGATAAGCGGCATTCCACCCTGGGTGCAAATGTATTATGAACGATTATTGGAAGTTTCTGGAAAAAGTACCATCAAAGAAATATTTCCCGATTTTAGTATGTTCGTTTATGGTGGGGTAAACTACGAGCCATATAGGGCGAAACTGGAGGAACTTGTTGGTGGTCAGGTAGATAGCGTTGAAATTTATCCGGCGTCTGAAGGTTTTCTGGCTTTCCAGGATATCCCCGGCGAGCGGGGAATGTTTTTAAATATAGCATCGGGATTGTTTTTTGAGTTTATTCCTGTAAACGAATTGGGAAATGAACATCCAACCCGATTAAGATTACATGACGTGCAATGTGGCGTCAATTATTTACTTATTTTAAATACCAATGCGGGCCTTTGGGGGTATAATATTGGCGACACCGTGGAGTTTGTTTCTACAAATCCTTACAGAATTATTGTAACGGGTAGGGTGAAGCACTATATTTCAGCTTTCGGCGAACATGTCATAGGAAAGGAGGTGGATGAGGCCATGCAGTTAACCTGTAAGGCATTGGATACCAGAGTCGTTGAATTTACGGTAGCTCCCCAAGTGACACCATTAGAAGGAGGGTTGCCTTATCATGAGTGGTGGGTTGAATTTGATGAAATACCCGCAGACTTGGATCGGTTTGCCCAGTTTTTAGATCGTGAAATGGTTAAGCAAAATATTTATTACGATGATCTTATTCAAGGTTCTGTTTTAAAACCTTTGGTTATTCGGGTATTGAAAAAAGATAGTTTTAGGGCTTACATGAAGGCTCAGGGAAAGCTTGGAGGCCAAAATAAAGTACCACGATTATCAAACGATAGAAAAATAGTATCAGCATTGGAAGATATGAAGGTGACATTACCATAAAAAAGTGTATTTTTGTGTTTATAATGTAAAAAAACCAACTAAAATGGGAAAAGGCGATAAACGCACTAAAAAAGGAAAAATTTTCCAGGGTTCTTTTGGTAATTCAAGACCTGGTAAAAGAGCTAAAAAAGTGGTAGAAGTACCCGCTGCTTAATGTAGTCTTTTTTCCTTCAATAGATATTCGGTCAGGCATTATATATACCTGACCGGATTTATTGTTTTAAATTTTTCTTTCCCATCTTATTTTTACTTTCCTAATATTTCCGTATATTTCACAGAAACAAGAACGTTAAGTTCTTTCTAATGTATTTTATGCGTGTATTACATATTAGTGCAGAATGTTATCCTGCTGCAAAATCAGGAGGATTAGGGGATGTGGCAGGTGCCTTACCTAAATATTTGACCTCTGCCGGTTGGGAATCTGCCGTAATAATTCCTAAATATGGGTTACCGTGGACCATAAATCACCGCTTTAAATTACTTCATGTAGGTGCCTATTTTCTGAATGATCAATATCACCCTTATACTATTGAGGAACCTGTACAAACGGGGCTGGATTTTTCCCTCTATGTGGTAAATTTACCTGGGTTATTTGATCGCCCGGGTATTTACGGTGATGCAGAAAAAGGTTGGTACACGGATAATACTGAACGATTTACCTCCTTTCAAATAGCTATTTTAGATTGGGTTAAGAATATGGAGGTAAAACCCGAAATTCTTCATTGCCATGATTACCACGCAGGTTTAATCCCTTTTTTAATAAAATACAGCAAAACATTTGAGGTTTTAAAAAAGATTCCAACCGTTTTTACCATTCATAATGCTGAATACGCTGGTTCGTTTCCCTGGTTGAAAAAAGATTTATTACCTGAATTTCCTGTTGAGGTAAATGGTTTGTTAGACTGGTCTGATCAAATTAATCCTTTGGCTTCTGCTGTGAAAAATGCGTGGGCTATTACGACCGTTTCCCCTGGTTATTTATTGGAATTACAACAATTTTCGTCCGGTTTGGAATGGTTGTTTAGGAATGAGAAAAATAAATGCAGAGGTATTTTAAATGGCATAGATCACGATGTATGGGATCCTAAAACGGATACTTATCTGACCTCTCATTTGCCAGATAAGGTAGAATACGAATTAAAAGATATAGAAGAATTTAAGTTACATCAGAAAAAACAACTGGTAAGCCAACTTGGACTTAATCAAAATATGCCTTGGATTACTTTTATTGGCAGGTTAGTACGCGAGAAAGGAGCGGATATTTTACCCGATCTGATAAATACCGTGTTAGAAAGTGGAACGGGGATAGGATTTATTATTTTAGGTTCTGGAGAACGCTATCTCCATGAGTTATTGCGCAGTATGAGTTATAAATATCCAGGTAAACTGCATGTGCATATCGGGTACGATGAATCACTGGCGCATCAGCTTTATGCAGCATCTGATTTTATTTTAATGCCTTCCAGGGTTGAACCCTGCGGGTTAAATCAATTGTACGCGCTACGTTATGGCACGATACCAATAGTTAGGGCTGTAGGGGGATTGAAAGATTCTATTGTGCCATGGAAAGAGGAAAATGGAAATGGTATTCTCTTTGATACTTTTTCTGTAGACGCTGCAAAAAAAGCCATTGACGAAGCATTTGACCTTTTTAATAATCGAAAAAAATTCGAAAAAGTTAGGAGATTTATTTTCGGGATAGATTTTTCATGGCAAAAATCGGCTTCGGAATATGTAACATTATATAATGAACTCACTTAAAAAATGTAATTAATGATAAAGATGATTTGCCTCATATTAGGAGGTGGTGCCGGAAGCAGATTAGCTCCATTGACAAGCCATAGATCAAAACCTGCCGTGCCTATTGCAGGAAAATACCGATTAATTGATATTCCCATTTCTAATTGTTTGAATTCAGGGGTGAAGAGAATGTTTGTGGTCACACAATATAATTCTGCTTCTTTAAATCAACATATTAAAAATACCTATCATTTTGATGTCTTCTCTCATGGCTTCGTTGATATTTTAGCCGCAGAGCAAACCCCCAATAGTGATCAGTGGTTTCAAGGTACTGCCGACGCCGTAAGACAGTCTATGCATCATTTGAAAAATCACGATTATGACTATATCCTAATCCTTTCCGGAGATCAGCTTTATCAAATGGATTTTGAGGAATTAGCAAAGTATCACATAAGTCAAAAGGCAGACTTAACCATTGCTACCATCCCCGTGAATGAAGCAGATGCACCTGGTTTTGGCATTATGAAAGTGAATGATAAAGGATTTATTGATTCCTTTATTGAAAAACCTAAAAAAGAGGTGTTGAACGATTGGACCTCTTCGGTTTCTGTTGATAATAAATCGAAGGGAAAATCCTATTTGGCTTCTATGGGTATTTATCTTTTTAGTAAACAGGTCATGATGAAGTTGTTTTCAGACAATGAAAAGGCAGTAGATTTTGGCAAAGAAATTATTCCCGATGCTATTCATGGCGGTTTAAAGGTTGCTTCCTATGCTTTCGATGGTTACTGGACCGATATAGGTACTATAAGATCCTTTTTTGAGGCAAATATCGCCCTAACGGATACCATTCCTGAATTTAACCTTTTTGATAATAAACGCATCGTCTATACCAGACCGAGACAGTTGGCGCCTACCAAAGTGTATGGTACTTTCTTAAATAGCGCTTTGATTGCCGAAGGATGTATCCTTCATGCTAAAAAAATAGACCGTTCAGTCATAGGTATTCGTTCAAGAATAGGGGAGGGTTCTGAAATAAATAATGCGATTATCATGGGAGCAGATTACTATGAATCTATTTCTGAAATAGTTGATTCAAAGGAAGGAGCCGCTATGGGTATTGGTAAAGAATGTATTATTGAAAATGCCATTATCGATAAAAACGCCCGTATTGGAAATAACGTGGTGATAAAAGGAAGTCCTCTTTTAAAAGATGAAGAGACAGATAAGTACTCCATTAAGGATGGGATTATTGTTCTGCGAAAAGGGGCTTTTATTCCCTCAGGTACGAAAATTGGCCTCGTTTAGTGAATGAATACTATCGGAATTATAGATTTAGGTAGTAATACCTTCCATTTGTTAATAGCAAAGGTGACCTCCCCTCAGGCGTTTGAAGAAGTGTATAAAGAAGCTTTTTTTGTTAAACTGGCTTCTGAAGGGATAGAAAAAATTGGAGATAAGCCCTTCCAAAAGGGTATCGAAATAATGGTTCATTTCGCAGAAAAATGTAAGGATTTCCAGGTTTCTGAGATTAAAGCTATGGGCACGGCGACCTTGCGAAGGGCTGAGAATGCACCCTATTTTATACAGCAGGTGTATAAAAAAACAGGTATAGAGGTAGCTGTTATATCTGGCGATGAGGAAGCTTTGCTTATTGCCGGAGGTGTTCATCTGGCCATACCTTTTATTAAGGAAAAGGTGCTGATAATGGATATTGGTGGGGGTAGCGTAGAATTTATTATTTCTGAAGGGGATACTATTTTTTGGTCTAAAAGTTTTCCTTTAGGTATCTCTATTTTATATAATTATTTTCACAAGAAAGATCCAATAAGTGAAGAGGAAATAGATAAATTGATAAGGTTTTTAGACGAATCCCTGGTAGATTTGATGGATATTTTGAGGGTTCATAATGTCAATCATTTAGTAGGTGCGTCGGGTACTTTTGATGTGCTGGAGGATTTTTTATCAGATATGTCTATCAAAAACAAGTATGCCACTACCGTTTCTGTTGCTCATGTCTTCCCTATTTTAGATGAAATCATTAAAAAAAGTTTAGCTGAAAGGCTGGAATACAAAGAGATTCCCGAAACAAGAGCTGAAATGATTGTCGCCGCTATGGTTTTAATAAAGTTCGTTTTGACAGCGGGAAATTTTAAATCACTTACTTATTCCTCGTTCGCTATGAAGGAAGGTATTTTGAGGAAATTTATGAAAGGTTAAACGGTTTTTTTTGATTAAATTTGCGCGATAAACCATTATTTTATGTATGAATTCCACACCAACAAACCCTGGTATTTTGAAATGCAATATAAAAATGCAAAGGAGTTTGTTATTCCATTTATTGAGGAACACTTTCGCATTGGGGAAAACATTCATGTTCTTGAAGTTGGTTGTGCAGAAGGGGGTGTTTTAAAAGCTTTTCTCGATAAAGGTTGTACAGGTGTAGGGGTTGAACTTGAGGAGGGAAGGCTTCAAATGGCGGGTGAATTTTTAAATAAGGAGGTTGCAGCGGGTACGGTCAAATTAATAAATAAGAATATTTACGATCCTTCTTTTGAAACGGAGTTTAGGAACAAGTTTGATTTGATTGTCTTAAAAGATGTTATTGAGCATATACCCCATCAAGAAAAAATTCTAATGGAGTTTCAAAAATTCCTTAAACCCGGCGGCAATATATTTTTTGGATTTCCTCCGTGGCAAATGCCGTTTGGAGGACATCAACAAATGTGTAAAAGTTTCCTTTCAAAAATACCTTATTTTCATTTGCTGCCTATGGGAGCCTACAAATGGCTATTGAATTATTTTAATGAGTATGTACCCGAATTTGTGGAAATAAAAGAAACCGGTATCTCCACTACTCGTTTTGAAAGAATAGTCAGAGAGACCGGTTACGATATTAGATTAAGCACACATTTTTTATTGAATCCTATTTATAAGTTTAAGTTCGGACTAAAACCTATGAAGCAATTTGGATTTATTAAAGCCATACCACCTGTCCGGGATTTTTTAACCACGTGTGTTTATTATTTAATTGAGCTAAAAGAGGCAAAAAATTAATCTTCAGCTTCCAGCATTTCATCTGCTTTTAGTTGAACTGGTTCAAAGGGTTCTTTATTAAAAAGAAGTCCTTTATTATTAGCATCTATGTAGATGGTATCACCGAAGGAAAAGGTTCCAATCAGAATTTGCCTGGACAGTTCATTAATCACCTCTTTTTGAAGTACTCTCTTTAGAGGCCTTGCGCCGTATTGAGGATCATAGCCCAGATTAGTTAAAAATCCTTTAGCTTTTTCACTCATCTTCAATAAAAGCCCTTGTTTGGCGAGCATTTTTTGAGTGCCTTTTAGCAATAAATCGAGTACTTTATATATTTCGATTTTATCGAGAGGCAAGAACATAATCTGGTCGTCGATTCTATTCAGGAATTCGGGCCTCATATTTTCTTTTAGCATATTGAAAACTTCCGCCTTGGTAGTTTCCAGCACTTCAGTCCTGTGTTTGTCGCCCATCTCTGCCAAATCCTCAAAGTTCTCTAAAATATTTTCAGACCCAATATTTGAAGTCATGATAATAATTGTGTTCTTAAAATTGGCTACTCTACCTTTATTATCTGTTAATCTACCATCGTCTAAAACCTGGAGAAGGACATTGAAGGTATCTGGATGTGCCTTTTCTATTTCGTCGAGTAAAATGATCGAGTAGGGTCTTCTTCTTACGGCTTCGGTTAATTGTCCTCCTTCATCATAGCCAACATAGCCTGGAGGGGCGCCCACCAGTCGGGAAACGGTATGTTTTTCCTGATATTCGCTCATATCAATTCTGGTCATTGCCTTTTCGTCATTGAAAAGTACTTCTGCCAACGTTTTTGCCAGTTCCGTTTTACCCACCCCCGTTGGACCAAGGAAAATAAAGGAGCCAATGGGTCTTTCGGCATCCTGGAGTCCGGCGCGACTTCTTCTGATAGCGTCAGCTACTGCGGCTACAGCTTCCTGTTGTCCAATTAATCTTGCACCAATTTCATCTTCAAGCCGAAGGAGTTTATCTTTTTCACTTTGGGTCATTTTATCGACTGGAATGCCTGTCCATTTTGATACTACCTGGGCGATATCACTTGCGGTAACTTTTTCATTCGTAAATCTACTTTCCTCGGGTAATTTGCTTAATTTTTCTTCAGCGACGCGCAACATAACCTGTTGCTCCTGCATTTCACCGTATCGAATTTTTGCTACCCTTTCGTAATCACTGCTTCTCTCTGCCTTTTCCGCTTCATTTTCCATTTCTTCCAGCCTCTTTCTTATAGCCTGGATAGTATCTATAATTTCTTTTTCACTTTTCCAGCCAGCGACCAGAGAATCTCTTTTTTCTCTTGCCTGGGCGATTTGTTCCTCGATGTTATTTAAGAGTTTATCATTTTTTTCTCTTTTAATGACCTCTCTTTCAATTTCAAGCTGACGAACCTTTCTGTCGCACTCATCTATTTCTTCAGGAAGAGAATCAAGCTCAAGCCGAAGTTTTGCCGCCGCTTCATCAATCAAATCGATTGCTTTATCTGGTAATTGTCTGTCACTAATGTATCGGTGGGAGAGTTCTACGGCCGCAACGATGGCTTCATCCATGATCTGGATTTTATGATAAACCTCGTATCTTTCCTGTAAACCCCTAAGAATACTGATACTATCTTCGACGGAAGGCTCGTCAATGACTACGGTTTGAAAACGTCTTACTAAGGCTTTGTCCTTTTCAAAATATTTTTGATATTCATCTAAAGTGGTAGCACCTATAGTTCTTAATTCACCTCTCGCGAGGGCTGGTTTTAGAATATTGGCCGCATCCATAGCGCCTTGACCGCCACCGGCACCAATCAGCGTATGAATTTCATCAATAAATAGAATGATTTCACCATTTGCCTCGGTCACATCGTCAATGACCCCTTTTAGTCTTTCCTCAAATTCACCTTTGTATTTAGCGCCGGCGATAAGGGAAGAAATATCGAGGGAGAAAATTTTCTTCGTTTTCAAATTTTCCGGAACATCCCCTTTGACAATTCGCCAGGCGATACCCTCCACAATGGCTGTTTTACCAACGCCTGCCTCACCTATAAGGATAGGATTATTTTTCTTTCGTCTTGAGAGAATATGTAAAACCCTTCTGATTTCTTCGTCTCTACCGATAATGGGGTCTAATTTTCCATTTTCTGCTCTTTCATTTAAGTTTTGAGCATATTTCCCTAAAGCATTATAAGAATCCTCGGTATGTTGATCGGACACTTTTCTTCCTTTTCGTAATTCTTGAATGGCACCTTTCAGATTTGCCTCCGTCATACCCAGATCTTTCAGAATTCTTGCTCCTTTGTCCTCGCCTTGAACAATAGCGAGCAACATCAACTCTAAAGAGATAAAAGAATCACCAAAAGCGGTCAGCATACCTTTGGCTTTGCTTAAAGCTTTATTGGCATCGTTGGTTAAAAACTGTTGGTCTGTTCCTGTAATTTTTGGAAAATCCTTGAACGTTTCTTCTATTTTTCGCTTCAGTTGAGGCACATTGACACCCGATTTTTCCAAAAGGAATTGACTGAGGCTTTCATCCGTTTCCATGATACCTTTTAACAGGTGTATGGTTTCAACCTGTTGATGGCTTAGTCCGGAAGCAATTTGTTGTCCTTTTTGAATCGCCTCTTGTGCTTTGGCCGTGAAATTATCATAAGTCATGATTCAATTTTTGATGGATTACTAAATTATTATAAACATTCACTATCAAAAAGGAGCCCAACAACTATTTTCGGAAAAATAGTCAGTTGGCGCTGACTATTTGGCAGCGCCAACCTAACAATCAAGACATTTTTTCCTTTTTAGGGTCTTATTATTTTTTCTGGTCTGTTTTTAACTTGTTTATCGAGCCAGGAACTTGTTTCATAAAGCATGTGCAAAATAGATTCTTTGGCTTGATATCCATGACTTTCGTGGGGTAGGAAAACAAGTTTGGCCGTTGCCCCGTGTCCTTTCAATGCTGCATAAAATCTTTCACTTTGAATGGGGAAAGTACCTGAATTGTTGTCCGCTTCACCATGAATCAATAGGATAGGTTCTTTGATTTTATCAGCATAATTAAAAGGGGACATTTTGAAATAAACTTCAGGAGCTTCCCAATAAGTTCGCTCTTCCGCTTGAAATCCAAAAGGAGTTAGCGTCCTGTTATAGGCACCGCTTCTGGCTACGCCTGCGGCAAATAAATCGGTATGAGCAAGCAAATTAGCTGTCATGAACGCCCCATAAGAGTGACCCCCAACGGCAATCCGCCTTCTGTCTGTTACCCCCATATCAACCAGTCTGTTAATGGCCGCTTCGGCATTCATGGTTAATTGGTTGACAAATGCATCATTGGGTTCCTTGTTGTTTTCAGCTAAAATAGGCATACTGAAATTATCTAATACTGCATATCCCTGTGTTACCCAGTAAATTGGAGAGCCCCAGTTGGGTCTTGAAAATTGGTAAGGTGAACCAGTTACCTGGCTGGCCGCGTCAGCACTTTTAAATTCGCGGGGATAAGCCCACATGAAAGTTGGCAGAGGACCATCTTTTTCTTTTTGATACCCTTTGGGCAAATATAAAGTACCGGTCAATTCCAGACCATCTGTGCGCTTGTAACGAACAAGTTCTTTTTGAATACCTTGAAGGGCAATAAAAGGATTGGGAAACTGGGTTAATTGGGTCAATTTACCTGTTTTCCAACTTTTTAAATAATAATTTGCCGGCGTTTCTGCATTTTCACGAGATAACAGTACAACACCATTTAATGGGTCTAACAAGTCTATTACGTTCTCGAACCATGGGGCAGAAGATTCCCATAATCTGGTTTTCTTTCTTGTTTGTAGAGAATAGCTGTCTAAAAATGGTTTATATCCATCAGGGGTATTTCCCAAACCGGACAAATATAAGGTTTGATTAGCACCGGTGAGAAGTACGTTTCTACCGTAGGCATTTTTGGTGAGTTGAAAATTACCAGGATCAGTGGAGCGGTCCTCGTATTGCCTGTCAAACAGGGTGTCCAATTTTTGTGAAGCACTATTTGGAGACCAACGGGTAGTAATTTCCCTGCGGTCCTTCCACCATCTTTCTGTGAAAACAACTAAAGCATCATTACCCCACAATACCCCTCTGAATCTGTAAGTAAAGCCTGGACCTTGTACCGGGTTTCCTGAAAATGGGGCGTCCCATAGGTGTAATCGGTCTCTGATAGCTGCAGGTTTCTTAGGATTTCCCTCATCCTGAGCTTCCACCCAATAGAGTGAGGCTGGTTTATCAGGTCTCCAGGAGATATCTCTTGGGCCCATTGGAACGGCGTCAAAGCCTACGGGTACATCTTCAGCAAGAGATAGTTCTGCGACGGTTTTAATGAATTTTCCGCCATTATCAAATAGGGCTACCGTTTGTCCGAAACCATAATAAGGAATCAGGTAACTGAAAGGTTTCCTTAAGGTGGTCAATAAAACATAATTTCCGTCAGGTGAAATGGTAAACTCAGAAATTAAATCGGGTGTACCAAAAAGTGATTTTTCCCCTGTTAAAACGTCTATTTTATAAAGTTGAACCGTCATAAAATAGGAAAAGGTAACTTCGTCTCCCGGGTTTTTTAAAAGGTCTTGATACGTCCGGGAAGGGGCTATTTTACCCTCATTTGCCTGAATTGTAGGTCCAGAAGGTACAGGATTATTTGTTGGTGCTAAGGGGGTCGATGCTACCCTCATCTTACAAATTAATTTACCAGTATTTCCGATCCATTGAAAAGGAGAACCTCCAGCAACGTCATTTAAAACAGGATCGGTTAGTTTCGTTGCCTTAAAATCTGATAAACTCACTACCCAAAGTTCTATGCCAGTGGCAACAGTATTTGTTAATGCCACGTATTTTCCGTCAGGAGACCAGCTTAAGTCGCCCGCATTGAGCTCAGCAGGCAATCCGGAAATTTGAATTTTCTCCTGATTGCTTATGCGCAATAATTCTATGCCTGTATAACCTGAAACTCTGCTACCACCATGTATCGCAGGATTAATACGAAGTCCGGCTAATCGCAATTCAGGCTGTGCCAGTTCAGCAATGGACGGATATCCTTGCTGCGCCAAAAGAAGTAAATATTTTCCGTCAGGACTTAATCGAACTGCCGGAGTTAATGGGGCCTCTACCAGATCTTGAATCTGCTTGGGCGGTTTTTGATAGCCCGCATCCTGTGCATTTGTAGGTAAAAAAAATAGGAGGACTAAGCCCGAAAGTAGCCAGTTACGCATGTTTTTTTGTTTAAAATCAAATAAAATAGATAATTACTACGGTAAAACACTCGAAAGTATTAAACTACAATTTACAACACGAAACCTGAATAAAAAATTATTTAGGTATATTGTGGGGAATAAAATAAATGCCTTTTACCAGATAATGAACATTAACCATTTCTTATGTATTGGGTTGATTTCTATGGCTCTTTTAAGTTGTAAACCAACCATTGATAAAGAGGAAGAGCTACCTGCTATATCATTTTTTTATTGGAAATCAACCTTTAATGTTAAGGATGTATCGGGCGATTGGTTAGATTCAATCCCTGTAAATAAACTATATATCCGATTTTTTGATGTCGATGTTGATGTTGACCAACATCCTGTTCCAGTAGCGCCATTAAAGGGATTACCAGAAAAATTACCCTTTTCCCTGACGCCCGTCCTATTTATTACCAATGAAACTTTTTTAAAAGTAAGGGAGGATAGAGAATTAATTGATTTAGCAGATAAATTAGTTGGTAAATTATTGCAAATGTCTCATCCACATAACGTTAAGGAATGGTTGATAGATTGTGACTGGAGTCCCAAAACAAGAATTCCTTTTTTTAAATTTTGTCGTATTCTAAATGAAAAAGCACGCAATAATCATATTGAATTAAAGGCAACTATTCGGTTAGATCAGTATAAAAATGTTAAATCAACGGGTGTTCCTCCTGTAAAGAGCGGGCTGTTGATGGCTTATAACATAGGCGCATTGGAAAATTGGGAGACAAGTAATAGTATTTTAAATGAAAAGGATGCCGCTGCTTATTTGCAAAATCCTAAACGGTATCCCCTGCCGCTCACTTTGGGGCTTCCTTTTTATCAATGGGGGGTCATTTTCAGAGATTCAATTTTCACAGGGTTAATAAATGGTTTGGATACATCGGATCTGACAGATTCCACACGTTTTAAAAAAACAGGAAAGAACACATTTGAACTATCTAAAAACACTTTTTTACAGGGTTTTTATCTGTATGAAAAGGATAAAATCAGAATTGAAAAAGTAGGTAAAGACGAAATTTTAAGCATAATACATCTGCTCAAAAAATGGAAAGTAGTAAATGATAACAAAGAAATAGTCTTTTTTCATTTGGATGAAAGAATAATGGATAGTGTGAACGGTTCCTTTTTTAAGCATTTTAGTCAAAAAGTCAGCACCACAAAACAACAATAAGACAAAATGACAGGTTAAAATAATTATTCGTGCCATTTTGTCTTATTTTTTGCATTGGAATAAAAAGTGCAAAGAGGTTATTATCTTTTAAAAACAAAAAAATAATACCATGACAGTTTTAAGTAAGCGTTTAGATCCATTTTTCTCTTTAGCTAATCCATTTTTAGCAGAAGAAATTTTCCAGCCAGTTTTTC
>Ga0209550_10003995_pt1 | contig 14018 bp, 12 predicted proteins | sample LauGreSuBDMM15SN_2_FD_187567 | JGI IMG/M metagenome (GOLD analysis project Ga0209550, IMG submission 187567) | Freshwater lake microbial communities from Lake Michigan, USA - Su13.BD.MM15.SN (SPAdes) (version 5) | ecosystem: Environmental > Aquatic > Freshwater > Lake | place: Lake Michigan...
AGCGACGATCTGACTTGGCGCATACTGCGGGGTTCGCTGAGACGGGGAATGAAGATGCCACCGAGGTGGGGGAGTGAGATGGTGCCGACGACGTGGCGCTGGGCGGTGATTACCGGCAGCAGGCGGATGTTGTGGCGATCGATGAGTTCCAAGGCTTCGGCGCAGGTGGCCTCGGGCGCGACGGTGACGACCTCCGAAACCATCAAATCGCGCACGCGCGGAGAGACATCGCTGAGGTAGACCGGCAGGCTTTGGTTGAAGCGCGCGAGAATGGTGTCGATGCGGGCGTTGGAGTTGCCGCAACGGGCGGCGACATAGCCGGTCTCGCCGCGGGCCGCCTTAAATGCAGCGTAGGCCAGCGCGGAGCAGATTGAATCGGCGTCGGGGTTTTTGTGGCCGATGACGTAGGTGGTTTGGTTGGCGGGCGCGGGGGCGGCGGTGAGCATGATGCGATGCAGGCAGGATGATCGGCGGGGCGGAGATGGGGAAGCGGGAAATAAAAAACCCGGCGCGCGCGAGGCGGGCCGGGCGGATATTCGCTGAATGGGACCGGTGGTCAGGGACCCCGGCTGGCAACGGTGCCGTTGGCGGATCCGACCATGCCGCCCCCGCCTGCTGGAGGCGGTATTCCGTAAATCCGGCCGGTGCTCGCGGCGACGGTGTTGAAGGGGATCGCCTGACGAATATCGATGGGTTTCGTCTGGCTGGTGCTGTTGGCGTTGTTAGTCAGGAACGGGCTGGTTGTCGGGGTGGAAACGTTGGGATAGAATGAAATGTTGCCGCCGAGAAACGCGATGAATCCGCCGGTATCCCGATAGACGCCGCTGGTTGGACTCCAAGTGCCGTTGCCTTGCAGGCCGCGGGTATAAAGAACCGGCGTGGTTGCGGCATCGCTCATTTTGACCCCGCCGACAAACTCCCAAGAGGGCGAGCGGGCGTTGGTAAAGCTGGGATGGAGTGTGTTTCGGGCCGTGCTCGGAGTGATGATGAACTGCAGTGGTACGTTGGAATTGAACGCGGTGTCGTTCTTCGCAAAGTAGAAGCTGGGGTCGGTGAGAATATTGTTTTTCGCCAAAATACCGGGCCACTTCCAAGCCAGCTGGGGTGAGTTGAGGACGGCGTTGCTGATGTTGAAAGGGTCGGGCAGCCGGTCTTGGTTGTCGCCGGCATAAATCTGCGCGGCCTTCAGGATTTCGCGGATGTTGTTTCCATCCACCGCCCGCTGGGCTTTTTCCCGGACCGTACCGACGGTAGGTATGATGATCGCGGCAAGGATGCCGATGATCGCGATGACCGTGAGCAATTCAATGAGGGTGAAGCCGGCGAGGATTTTTCTAGCGGAGGAGCGCATGTTATTAGGTAGGGTGAAGCGGGAAGACGAATAGCACCTTGAAAATTTGGACGAACCCCGCCGACCTCAAGCAGAATCTAGCCGACGAGGACTGGACAAAGCTTTTCGCGCCCGCCTACGCTATAAAGATGAAGATTTATTTGGATGGAAAATTCGTCGACTCGTCCGAGGCCAAAGTGTCCGTGTTCGACCATGGGCTACTCTACGGCGACGGCGTGTTCGAAGGTATCCGACTTTATGACGGCAATATTTTCCGGTTGGAGGAGCATCTGGAGCGGCTCGAATACTCCGCCAAGGCCATCATGTTGGAGCTGCCGCTCACTCGGGACGAAATTCGGGCTGCGACCTGCGAGACGTGCCGCCAAAACGACCTGACCGACGCCTATATCCGTCTCGTAGTCACGCGCGGGGTGGGTGATCTGGGTCTGGCGCCGTGGCTTTGCCCAAAACCGACGATCTTCATCATCGCGTCGAAGATCTCGCTTTATCCGCAGGAGCACTACGACAACGGCCTCGCGATCGTGACGGTGCCTACGCGCCGCATCGGCCCCGCGTCTTTGCCGCCGGCGATCAAGTCGTTGAATTATCTCAATAATATCTTGGGTAAAATCGAGGCGAAGCTGTTTGGCGCGTTGGAGGCGATCATGCTCAACGAGCAGGGTTATGTGGCCGAGTGCACGGCCGACAATGTCTTCATCGTGCACAAGGGGACGATCATCACTCCGGCTGCATCCCAAGGCGCACTCAAAGGTATCACTCGCGGTGCGGTCATCGACATCGCGGCCGAGCTAGGGGTGCCCTTGCGGGAGTCGGACATGACGCGTTACGACATCTGGTGCGCCGACGAGTGTTTTCTCACCGGTTCCGGCGCCGAAGTTATCCCGGTCGTCAAGTTGGACGGGCGAGTGATCGGCACCGGTAAACCCGGCCCCATCACTCACCGTGTGCTCGAGGCTTTCCGCCGCCGCGTGCTAATCGAAGGCACGCGCATTTGACCCGGGCGGGCCAGATGTGCGCAGGGTCCGATCCGCGATTGAGCCAATCGGGCTCAGCTGGAATTCTTCGTTCCGCGCACTTGCCAGCGCGAGTTGCCATGGCATGTTCCCTGCAGAATCAAACCGCTCCATGGCCAACCCGTTAAAATGCGATCTCTGCGACAAGCCCGCGACCGTCCATCTCACTCAGATTGTAAGCAGCAAAGTCCACAAGGTGGACCTTTGCGAGGCGTGTGCCCAAGCCAAAGGGGTCACTGATCCGAGCGGATTCTCGCTTTCGGATTTGTTGCTCAAGGCTTCATTGAACCCCGAACCCAGCGGCGGAGCTCTGCGCTGCGAGTCATGCGGCTATACCCAACTCGACTTCAAGAAGCATGGTCGGTTTGGTTGCGCAGCGTGTTATGACACCTTTAAGGGGATGCTCGATCCCATGCTGGACGGGATGCACAAAGGAATCACGCACAGCGGAAAAGTCCCGCAAACGGCGCTTGCCCGCAAATTTCTCCACGAAAAACTCACCAAGCTCGAACTCGACCTCACGGACGCCATCAAGTCCGAGCGTTTCGAAGAAGCCGCCCGCACCCGCGATGAAATCAGCCAAGTCAAACAAGCCGCCAACCAGCCGCCGCCGCGCTGATGCTCCCATGACGATCGCCTCGCTCATCGCTACGCCTTCGGAACTGACGGACGCCGCCAGCAATAAGACCGCGATCGTGCTGATGACGCGTATCCGCCTCGCGCGCAACCTGGCCGGTCGGCCTTTTCCCGGCTGGGCGACTCCGGCGCAACGGGCCAAAATCGCCGAGACCTGCTCGGCTGCCGTTGCGGCAACGGTGCCGCTCAAACGAAATCTGAGCGTGTCCGTCAGCGAACTTGGGGAACTCGAAAAACAAATTCTCGTCGAGCGCCACCTGATCAGCCGCGAACTCAGCGGATCCAAGCAGGGGAGCGCGGTCATCATCAGCAAAGACCAGACAGTGTCCGTGATGGTCAACGAAGAGGACCATCTCCGCATCCAGGTTTTGCGCGCCGGCTTTCAGCTCAAAAAGAGCTGGAATATTATCAACGGCCTGGACACCTCGCTGGAGGCCAGCCTCGACTTTGCGTTCTCACCGACGCTCGGCTATCTCACCGCTTGCCCGACGAACCTAGGCACCGGCATGAGGGCGTCCGCGATGATGCACTTGCCGGCGTTGGTCATTGCCAGCCAGATGGAAAAGGTCGTCCGCGCGGTTAACCAACTCGGCATGGTCGTGCGCGGACTTTTTGGCGAAGGCTCCGATGCGAGCGGAAGTATTTTTCAAATCTCGAACCAGACGACTCTCGGCGAATCCGAGGAAGCGATTTTGAAACGTCTGACCAGCGTGCTCCAATCAATCATCGAGCATGAGCTCAATGCGCGGGAGAAGCTCCTCGAGGCCGATGCGGGTAAACTCTTCGATAAAGTCGGTCGTGCTTTTGGGATTTTGCAAAACAGCCATTTACTGAACTCGAGTGAGGCCATGAATCTGTTGTCGTTAATCCGGCTCGGTATCGACCTCGGTGCATTTCCGGACGCCAACCGCTCGACCATCGACCGACTGTTCATCGAAGCCCAACCGGGGCATCTCCAGCACGCGCAAAAGGGTGAATTTGATCCCGGCCAACGCGATTTGCTGCGCGCCGCGCACCTCCGGTCCGAGTTTGCCAATTTTGTGCACCCGGATTTCTCTCCTATTAACTGCGAAAAGAACTAAACCGCACGCCACCTTACGCCGATGTCCCAAGAACCAATGAATAATTTCACGCCGCGCGCCCAGCAGGTGCTCGCGCTCGCCCGGAAAGAAGCTGACCGGTTTCACCACAACTACGTGGGCACCGAGCACATTCTCCTTGGGCTGATCAAACTCGGCCAAGGCGTCGCCGTGAGCGTGCTGCAAAAGATGGGGCTCGACCTCGAAACGGTGCGCGGGGCCGTCGAGAAACAAGTAGGCACCGGTCAAGAAACCAAGACGCCCGGGAGCATTCCCTACACCCCGCGCGTCAAAAAAGTCCTCGCCCTTGCCGGGAAGGAAGCGAAGACGCTCAACCATTCTTACGTCGGCACCGAACACATTTTGCTCGGATTGCTCCGTGAGGGCGAAGGCGTGGCCGCCCGCGTGCTCAAGTCGCTCGACATCGATATCGAACGCACCCGCAACGAAATTCTCCGCGAACTCGATCCGCAGTTCTCGGGCAGCGGTTCGGGCGAGTCCGGCGCACCCGGCGACGAAGCCGCCGCGGGATCGCCCCAGCGCACGTCGGGCGCATCCGATGAGAAGAAAGAAGTGAAGACCCCGGCGCTCAAGGCCTTTGGTCGCGACCTCACGGAACTCGCCCGCAAAGGCGAAATGGATCCTGTCGTCGGTCGGAAAAATGAGATTCGGCGCGTCGTGCAGATTCTTTGCCGTCGCACCAAAAACAATCCGGTGCTCATCGGCGAAGCCGGCGTGGGCAAGACGGCAATTGCCGAGGGCCTCGCCCAGGAAATTGTGGCCGGAAACGTGCCTGAGATTCTGGCCGACAAGAAAGTCATCACGCTCGATCTCGCCCTCATGGTCGCCGGGACCAAATACCGCGGTCAGTTCGAGGAGCGCATCAAAGCGGTCATGGATGAAGTGAAGCGGGCAAAAAACGTCATCATCTTCATCGACGAGATGCACACGATCGTCGGCGCGGGCGCGGCCGAGGGCGCGATGGATGCGTCCAACATCTTCAAGCCCGCGCTTTCCCGCGGAGAACTCCAATGCATCGGCGCGACCACGCTCAACGAGTATCGTAAATACATCGAGAAAGACTCCGCCCTCGACCGTCGATTCCAGAGCGTGAAAATTGAGCCGCCCTCGGTCGAAGACACGATTACGATTCTTAAGGGTATCCGGGGCAAATACGAAGATCATCACAAGGCCACCTTCAGCGACAAATCACTCGAGGCGGCAGCCAAGCTTTCCGACCGCTATATCACGGGCCGCTTTCTGCCTGACAAAGCCATCGACGTCATGGACGAGGCCGGCTCGCGCGCCCGTATTTCTGCTCTCGTGCGCCCGCCCGACGTCGATGGCCTGACCAAGGAAATTGAAACCGTTTGCGCCGCGAAGGAGAAAGCGATCGCTGACCAGCACTTCGAGGAGGCCGCGAAACAGCGCGACACCGAAAAACAACTCCGCGCGAAACAGGACGAAATCACGGCGGAGTGGCGTAAGTCCCGCGACGAAAAACGGATTCAGATCGACGAAGAGCTCATGATGCAGGTCGTGGCCGACTGGACCGGAATCCCGCTTTCCCGGATGGAGAAGAAGGAGAGCGAGAAATTGCTCACGCTCGAACTGGAGATTCAGAAAAACGTTGTCGGCCAAGAAATTGCCGCCAGCGCCATCGCCCGGGCCCTCCGCCGCTCGCGCGCCGATCTCAAAGACCCGCGTCGCCCAATCGGTTCGTTCATGTTCGTCGGCCCTACCGGCGTCGGCAAAACGGAGACCGCGAAGCAGCTCGCGATGCAGATGTTCGGCAACCAAGACGCGCTCATTCAGATCGACATGAGCGAATACATGGAAAAATTCGCCGTTTCACGCCTCGTGGGCTCGCCTCCCGGCTACGTCGGCTACGAAGAAGGCGGCCAACTCACCGAAGCCGTCCGTCGCCGGCCTTACGCCGTCATCCTATTCGACGAAGTTGAAAAGGCGCACCCCGACGTGTTGCAAATTCTTCTCCAGATTTTGGAGGACGGTCGTTTGACGGATTCACTCGGTCGCACGGTGGATTTCCGCAATACGATTATCATCATGACGAGCAACGTCGGCGCCGCGCTCTTGCAGCGCCAAACCTCCATGGGTTTTGCCGCTGCCGCCACGACCTTCAACGACGCCGAAAAGATGCGCGAGAAGGTTCTCGAAGAAGCCAAGCGGGTGTTCAAACCGGAGTTTCTCAACCGCATTTCCGACATCGTTTTCTTCCGGCCGCTGGATAAGAATGACCTGATCAAGATCGTCGAGATCGAGATCACCAAGTTCGCCAAGCGCCTCGTCGATCGGAAGATCACCCTCGAGTTTTCGACCGAGGCCAAGGCGCTCTTGATCGAAAAAGGCTACGACGAAAAATATGGCGCACGTCCTTTGCGGCGCGCGGTCGAGCACTACGTTGAAGATCCGCTCGCCGAGGCGCTCCTGCGCGGAGACGTCAAGGAGGGCGAAGCGGTCATCGTCGAGCGCGACGGCGAGAAGCTCACCTTCAAACAAAAGACGCCCCCCGCTGCGACGGGTGTGACGCCCTAAACTAAACGGCCAGCCGCCGGATAAACGAAACCCCGCCCGCCGAGGAAACGGTGAGCGGGGTTTCTGTTTTCATCAGCACGCCGGCGGTCGGGCGGCGCGAGATCAGGTTTGCCCCGGTGACGACTCCCAACTGAATCGAGCCATGTCGTTGCGGACATTTTTGTTGGGTTTGGGTCTGACGGTGGGCGTCGGTGGATATCCGGCTCCGGCACCGATTTCGGACGCGGAGGCGGTTTTGCCTCCCACGCCCGCGCGGCTCGCCGAATTGGCCAAAACGGCAGGGACGGATCACTGGCGCGCGTCCGTGCCGCTACTCCGCACCGCGGCGCGGACGGCCTACTTGCGGGAGCGATCGGAGGCGGCAAACCGGTGGCTTGTAGTCGCCCGTTGGGCGGCGGTGTTGGCCAAGAGCGAGGCGGAGTTTGTGCCGGAGTGGATCAAAGCCATTGAGGGCGCCCGGGTTGAGCGCCCCAACCTGGCCTCTCTTTACGACACCGTTAATCTGCCTTTGGGCCGCTGGCTGTCGCCCGATCTGCAGCGCTGGCTCGTGGGCAATGCGGCGTTCGGCGACGAGTTCTTTTCCCTCTTGGCTCCTCAGGACCACCTGCCCGCGGTATTTCAGCTTCTCAACGCCTTGCATCGCCGCGATCCGGTCAAGTTCGCCCGGTATTCCTCGCTCGCGCTGGCAATCGCGCTCGTGCACGACGTGCCGCCTCCGCCGCATTGGCCGCACGGTCAAGTCTCGGCGACGGCGCTGCCGAGAAAGATGAACGCCCCGGCCGAGGTCTTTGACTGGTGGATCGCGGAGGATGTGGCCGGTCGAACCTTCCACCGGCTCGCTCGCTTGCAGGCCGACGAATTGAAATTCGTCGTCGACGCGGCGGCGCCCTTGGCCGAGTTAAAATGGACGCAACAGGTGGCCGACTTCCCGCTCACCCATCTGGACCGCGCCTACACGATGGTGCGTTATCGGCAGGATCGGGTGGCCAACAACCATCCCATCTGGCCCGGCGCCACCTACACGCTCCACGACATTTTGCAGGCCGGCGGCATTTGCGTCGACCAAGCGTATTTTGCGACGGAGACCGGAAAGGCGCGGGGCGTTCCGACGTTATTTTTTACGGGCGCGGGCAACGATGGCCGGCACGCGTGGTTCGGGTTTCTCGATACCGCCCAAAAATGGAAATTGGATGTCGGCCGCTACGCCGAGCAACGCTTTGTCACCGGCTATGCGCTAGACCCGCAGACGTGGAGACAGATCTCTGATCATGAGCTCAAGTTCCTCGCGGAACGCTTCCGCACGTTACCGACTTTTCGGCAGTCGGCCGGCCACGGGGCGTTCGCCGAAGATTTTTTGGCCACCAAGGACTTCGCCGCGGCGGCGCGGGCGGCGCGGAAAGCGGTGACGCTTGAGCGGCGAAATCTCCCGGCTTGGGAAACGCTCTTGGCGGCCGAGGCCAAGTTACCTCGCACGCCGCGGCAGATCGAGGCGGTGCTGCGTGAGGCGGCGCTCGCGTTTCAGTTGTATCCGGATGTCGCGGCCGGTTTCTCCAACCGAGTGAGTGCGAGCCTGAGGGCGCGGGGCGAAACCAGCGCGGCCGAAGCCGAGGAGCGGGATATCGCCCGGCGCAACCGGTCAAAGCGAGGTGATCTTAGCGCCCAACAAGCGCGGGAGATTTTGCTTCGGAGCATGGCGACCGATCCCGTGCAGGCCCAGGAGCGAACTTATCAGTCGGTCTTGGCGAGTTTCGGGCAAGGTGCGGGGATCGGATTTTTTGACCAGGTGGTGGTCACGTTCGTGCAGCATTTGGTTCGGCTGGGTAACAAACCGGCGGCAGAGCGTGCGCTGGTGCGGGCGCGGCAAACGTTGAAATTCGAGCCGAACAGCCAGTTGGATGAAGATTACTTTCGCTTGCTCGCTGCGGTGCGCGGGAAATAGCGACGCCTGGCGCCCGAAGCGGACCGCTCAGTCCGCAATTAAAACGTGGTCGCCGGTGCGCACGTCGTCGTAGAGCTCGACGATATCGAGATTGCCCATCAGCACGCAGCCCGAGCTCAAGGGCTCGCCGAGACGGCTTTCGTGATTCGTGCCGTGGATGTAGACGTAGCGCTCGTAGGTATCGACGTTGCCGCCGAGATTCACGCCGGCTTCGAGTCCACGAAGCCAGAGGATGCGGCTCGTGATGAGATTGTCGTTCACCGCTGAATCGGGGAGTTCGCCATAGTGCCGACCGGTCGGCACCCGGGATTTGAAAACCATGCCGGGCGGTTGACCGGCGCCGATGCGCTCGGCGATTTCGTGGAGCCCGCGCGGCGTGCCAAGAGAGTCCTTCACATTCGAAGGCGGGCGCTTGGAGGTGGAGATGCCCCAGCTCTTCACGAGGTTTCCGGCCCGGTAGAATTGCAGGGTCGACGAGGAGATCCGCACCAGCATAACCCGGTCTGCGGGCTTGATGCCGAGGCCGGTGCGGGTTTGGTTGTAAGACTCCCAGAGAGATTCCATGGACAAGACCGCTTCCTTCACAGTCGCAATCGTCGGCGCTACGGGCGTCGTCGGTCAAGAGCTGCTCGCGCTTTTGCTCGGGCGAAATTTTCCATTGGCCCGGTTGCGGCTTTTTGCCTCGGCGCGGTCGGTGGGTAAAGTCATCGAAAGCGGCGGTCAAAGATTCACCGTTGAAGAAGCGAAGCCGGGCGTATTCGGCGAGGTTGACGTGGCGTTCTTCGCCGTCGATGCCGCCACGAGCCGAGCGCTCGCGCCCGACGCGGTCAAAGCGGGGTGTCTCGTGATCGATAAAAGCTCCGCCTATCGGATGGACCCGGCGGTGCCGCTCGTGATGCCCGAGATCAATCCGGAGGGCCTGCGCTCGCATCAGGGAATTATTGCTAATCCCAATTGTTCGACGGCCGTCACGTTGATGGCGCTTTGGCCGTTGCATCTCCGGTTTGGTCTGAAGCGTTACTTTGCCGCCACTTATCAGTCGGTCTCGGGCACGGGCGCCGAGGCGGTGGACGAACTCGAAGCGCAAATTCAAGCCCATGTCGCGGGCGCGCCGATGACGAAGAAGGTTTACCCTTATCAAATCGCGTTCAACGCCATCCCGCAGGTCGATTCGTTTGGAGCCGACGGTTATACAGGCGAGGAAACGAAAATGCGGGAGGAAAGCCGACGGATCATGGGCTTGCCCGACCTAAAAGTCTCCGCGACCTGTGTGCGCGTGCCGGTTGTGCGGGCTCACTCCGTCGCGGTGAACGCCGAGTTTGAGCGTCCGGTCGATGTTGCCGCGGCTCGCGAGGCAATCGCGGGGTTTGCCGGGGCCCAGTTGGTTGATGATCCGGAGCAGCGCCTTTACCCGACGCCCCTCGACTTCAGTCGCCGAGTGCAGTGCGGGGTTGGCCGGATCCGCGTGGATACGGCGCTCGACAACGGGCTTTCCCTTTGGGCGAGTGGCGACAATCTCTGGAAGGGGGCTGCCCTAAATGCCCTTCAAAACGCCGAACTCATGGTGCGCGACGGCACCCTCCGGCCGAAGGCCGCGCGCTGATTTTTCGTTGCATCGGCGGTCGATGCCACGCCCGAATAATTCCTTGTCATCGCCACTGCCCGCACGTTTTCCTCTTCCTTCGGCTCGGACGCTTAGCTCAGTTGGTTAGAGCATCTCGCTTACACCGAGAGGGTCGGGGGTTCGAGTCCCTCAGCGTCCACCATTTCACCTTTTCTCCTAAATTTCATGCGACACACGATTTCGGTCCTCGTTGAGAACACATTCGGCGTTTTGGCGCGCGTCACCGGTATGATTTCCGGTCGCGGCTTCAACATCGATTCCCTCAACGTCGCGCCCACCCACGACGCGTCGCTTTCCCGGATCACCATCGTGCTCAAAGGCGATGAAGCCGCCCTCGGGCTTTGCACCAAACAGCTCCGGAAGCTGGTCAACGTCGTCGACGTCTCCGATTTCAGCGACGGTCAAGCGGTCGCCCGTGAGTTGGTCTTGATCAAGGTTCGGGCCGACTCGCGTAACCGCGCCGAGTTGCTCCAGATCGCCGACGTCTTCCGCGCTAAGATCGTCAATCTCTCCGTGGACTCGCTCATTATCGAGGTCACCGGCGATGAGGCGAAGATCAACGCCTTCCTCGGCCTGCTGGAGCCGTTTGGCATCATCGAGCTTGCCCGCACCGGCCAACTCGCCCTCCGGCGCTAATCTTCGCTTCTTTCTCGCAACCCGAAACCCAAAAACTCGAACCCAATTTCCACCATGCCCGCCAAAGTCTACACCGACAAAGACGCCGACCTCGGCGTGTTTAAAAACAAAACGCTCGCCGTCCTAGGCTACGGATCGCAGGGCCACGCCCATGCGCTCAACCTGAAGGACAGCGGCTGCAAGGTCATCGTCGGCCTTTATGAGGGCTCGAAATCCAAGGCGGTCGCCGAGTCGCACGGCTTCGAGGTCGTCGAGACCGGTGAAGCCGTTCGCCGGGCCGATATCATCATGGTCGGTTTGCCCGACATGAAGCAGGCCGACGTCTACGCCAGCTCCATTTTGCCCAATCTCACCAAGGGCAAGACTCTCCTTTTTAGCCACGGCCTCGCGATTCATTTCGGTCTGATCAAGCTCCCGAAGGACGTCGATTGCATCATGGTCGCGCCGAAGGGCCCGGGCCACATGGTCCGTCGTCTTTACGCCGAGGGCAAAGGCATGCCGGCGCTCGTCGCCGTCGCGCAGGACAAATCCAAGTCCGCCAAGAAAAACGCCTTGGCTTGGGCCAAGGGCATTGGTTCGACCCGGGCGGGCGTGCTGCAGACTTCCTTCAAGGAGGAGACTGAGACCGATCTCTTCGGCGAGCAGGCCGTGCTCTGTGGCGGCGCCAGCGCTCTCGTCCAGGCCGGTTTCGAGACCCTCGTTGAGGCCGGTTACCAGCCCGAGATGGCTTACTTCGAGTGTCTCCACGAGCTGAAGCTGATCTGTGATCTGATGTATGAATCCGGCATCGCCGGCATGCGTTTCTCGATCTCGGAAACCGCCAAATTCGGTGACATCACCCGCGGCCCGCGCGTGATCAACAAGCAGACCAAGGTCGTGATGAAGAAGATCCTGAAGGAGATCCAATCCGGCCAGTTCACCAAAGAGTGGGTCAAGGAGCACAAGGGCGGCCTCAAAAACTACAACGCCCTCCTCAAGGCCGGCGAGAAGCACCAGATCGAGAAGACCGGTGCCTACCTCCGCAGCATGATGCCGTGGATGGCCAAGAAGAATCTCAAGGGCGTTCAGGCCAGCTACTGAGCGGGGCGCACCTCACCGTTGCCAAAACCTTCCGGGCGCAGACACTGTCTGCGCCCTTTTATTTTCCGTGTTCAAACCTATCCTCGCCACTCGCCAAAGTCCGCTCGCCTTGGTCCAAGCCGCGGCCGTCGCGGCGCACCTGCGGGCCGTGCTGGGTTGCGAGCCGGAGCTGTTGAAGCTGGTCACCACCGGCGACCGGCAGGCCGATTGGTCGCTCGAACAGCGCGGTGGCAAAGGCCTCTTCACGGGCGAACTGGAGGCTGCGCTCCTGCGCGGTGAGGCCGACTTCGCCGTCCACAGCGCGAAAGATCTTCCCGGCGCCATGCCGGCCGGTCTCACGGTCGTCGGCTACCTGCCGCGCGCCGACGCGCGGGATGTTTTGATTATGCGGTCGGGCCTCAAAGAGCCGTTGACCATCGCCACGGGCAGTCCGCGCCGACGCGCCCAGCTCGCGCGGTTGTATCCCGCGGCTCAGTTCACCGCCATCCGCGGCAACGTTGATACACGCCTGCGCAAGATCGCGGTCGATGGGCTGGCTGACGCTACGGTGCTCGCCGCCGCCGGGCTGGCCCGGCTCGGACTGGACCGTTGGCCGGGGCTAGATTTTGTGCCGTTCGACTTCACGCGCATGGTCCCGGCCGTCGGGCAGGGCGCGATCGCGGTGCAGTGTCGCGCCGCCGATGTGGCGAAATTTGCGGCGGTCTTCGATGCGCCCACCGCTCGGGCAGTCAACGTTGAGCGCGCTTTTCAGGCGGCGCTCGCGGGCGGTTGTCAGACGGCCCTGGGCGTGCATGCGACGGCCGACACGCTTTATCTTTTTCACGAAAACATCGGCGTGCGCAGCCTTCCGATTTCGTCCGACGACATCAACGAGCCCGCGGCCACCGCCGCTCGGGTGCTCAAACAATTGGGTCTAATTTTATGAGTAGTGTTCTTCCCCTCAACGGTCGCCGCATCGCGGTGACGCGTGCCCGCGATCAAGCGCCAGAACTGGCCGTCAAACTCACCGCGCTCGGCGCCGAGGTGATCGAGTTGCCGCTTATCTCCATCACCAAGGAGGTTTCCAACGACGCGCTCGCTGATGTTTTCCTCGAGTTCGGAAGCTACGATTGGCTCGTCTTCACGAGTCCCAATGGCGTGCGCTATTTTTTCGAAGAGATCCGCCGGATCTTCGACGACATCCGTTCCCTCGGCCTGATTCGCTTCGCTTGCATCGGCGAGGCGACAGCCGAGGCGATCCGGGCCTTGCACCTCAAGATCGAGTGTCGGCCCAAGATCGCGACGGCCGAGGCGCTCGCGGAGGCATTGATTGCGACGGGCAGTCTCGACCATGCCAAGATTCTCGTCGTTGCGGGCTCGCTCAGCCGGGACGATCTCGTCGATAAACTCACTGCGGCCCGCGCGATCGTGGACACGCTGCAGGTTTACAAAACCGAGCAGACTGATCTCAGCGGCTCGCCTGCCGCCGCCGACTTTAGGGCGCGCGGGGCCGATGCGATTCTTTTTGCGAGTTCGTCGGCCGTGCAATCATTCGTCGACCAAGCGGCCGCGCTCAAACTCGGCAAAGATGCAATCTCGCCTCTGGCCGGCAGCATCGGACCGCAAACCGGAGCGACGATGAAGGAACTGGGAGTTCCGGTCGGTTTCAGCGCCAAGACGCCCAGTCTCGACAGCTTGGTCGAGTCACTGGTTAAAAAACTCGGCAAATGAAAGTCCCGTTCCTCGACCTGAGCCTCCAGCACCGCGCCCTGCGCGAGCCCGCGCTTGCCGCGCTCACTGCGACCTACGACGCGACGCGCTTCTGCCTCGGTAAGGACGTAGAAGACTTCGAGGCGAACTTTGCGCAGACGCTCGGGTATCCGCGCGTGCTCGCGATGAACAGCGGCACGTCACCCCTGCACGTCGCGTGCATGATCGCGGGATTCGGTCCCGGGGATGAAGTCATTACGGCGCCGTTCACGTTTATTTCGTCCGCGTGGGGCATCAATTACGTCGGCGCGACCCCGGTCTTTGCCGACATCGAGCCGGGCACCTACAACCTTGACCCGGAGAAGGTCGAGGCCGCGATTACCCCGCGGACCAAGGGGATCATCATCGTCCACCT
>Ga0209550_10003997_pt1 | contig 14008 bp, 13 predicted proteins | sample LauGreSuBDMM15SN_2_FD_187567 | JGI IMG/M metagenome (GOLD analysis project Ga0209550, IMG submission 187567) | Freshwater lake microbial communities from Lake Michigan, USA - Su13.BD.MM15.SN (SPAdes) (version 5) | ecosystem: Environmental > Aquatic > Freshwater > Lake | place: Lake Michigan...
AAAATACCGACTTGATCCATTATCCGATGAAATCATGCTCTTTAAAAATCCCGAAGGGCAATATCAAACCCTCATTACGATCGATGGCTGGATGAGGCTAATCAATCAAGATCCACAATTTGCCGGGATGACATTCAAAGAGTCCCACGAACTAGAGCTCGGTATTCCGCTGTGGATAGAATGTAGTATCTATCGGCATGACCGGATCTTACCCATTACCGTCAAAGAGTACTCAGCCGAAATCAAGACCGAACACCTACTCTGGAAAACAATGCCCAGAAGAATGCTGCGGCATCGTAGCATCCAACAATGCGCCCGACTTGCCTTTAGTATTCACAACGCTGATCAGCCTAGCAACTTTGAAAAAGTTAAGGTTTTAGATAGTTCAGCCCCATCACCAAGAAAGGATTCAATCGCTGCAAACCCAAACAGGACAAAGTGGCTTAAAGAGCAATTGAGAATGCAAGCGGAGTAAAAAATAGCCTTTTAGCTGAAGCCCCGTTGCAAGAATTGGAGTGGCATAGAATATTTCATTAATGTAATCTGATAGATTTTTAATTCAACTGATTGGCTTTTATATATGCCTCTGGCGAGCCTATATCAATCAGAGGCGCATTTGTTTTGTAGGTATAGATTCTCCCCATCAACTTGGGTAGAATTTGAGTACTAAAACAGGATGCGTCACGAAACTCTGTTGCCAGGATTTGAAAAAAATCACTCGACAAAAGGTAAATAGCTCCATTGGCTAAATTTCCTGGGGGGTGATCCACTTTTTCATGAAACCCAATCACCACGCCCCTCTCGTCCTGCTCAATAATCCCACACAGAGTAGGTGTATCCGTATCAAAAGTCATCATCGTAACGAGACATTCGGCCGGACGATTTCGATGGGCTTGCTGAAAAGCACCTAAGTCAGCCAAACAAAAATTATCAGCATGGATCAGCATGCCATCTTGCCCACGAAAAAAATCTATGTTCTGATGCAGGGTGCCAGCAGTCCCCAACAAATTAGATTCATTAACCAGACTTACTACCTGTTGATATCGGCTATTCGAAATAAATTCTTCAACCTGAGCTGCTAAATAATGCGTATTCACTAAAAACTCTTGAACCCCAGCCTCACATAGTTTGTCTAACCAAATCTCTAAGAGAGGCTTTCCTTGAATGGGAACTAGACATTTTGGAATCTTGTCTGTGATGGGTCGCAACCTCGTTCCCAAACCAGCAGCTAAGAGCAATGCGCGCACTATCTTATCTCACGTAAAAGTTCTTCAATAGTCAGCGGGGTATTACCAACTCTGCCGACCTGAACGGCTGCAGCCAAAGAGCCTAAGCAGGCTGCCTCCCAAATATTGCCATCACTCGCAAGACTCATTGCGCTCGTAATTAGTAAAGAATCACCTGCTCCAGCTACGTCCTTCGGAATACTATTAAGCGCACTAATGCGGTCGTTCAATAAAGTGCCTATGCCTTCACTACTTTCAGCATGAATAAATAACCCCTCTTCACCCAGTTTCAAAAAAATATTTTTCGCTACGGCATCTTGCCGAAGCTTCTCAGCTAAGATAACAAGACCATCCTCGCGGTTACGGGTACTAATCCGCGCCTCGCGCTCTGTCGGTGTAATTAAATCCATCCCCTTAAAACGACTAATATCGCCGGTCTGAGATGACGACTGGCTATCAGCCGCCAGTATTACTCCAGATTCACTCACTAGATCAATAATCTGCTCAACTAACGCCTGCGGCAAACAACCATAGTTAAAATCAGAAAAGACCAGTAAATCAGCACCCTTCAATGCTTGCTTAATCACCTTAAGGATCCGCTGCTGCAGCTTAATAGAAATCCCACTCTGATGTAGGTGGCTTACACGAAACAAACTTTTTTCATTACTACGATAGCGTTGCTTCAGTGTCGTAGGACGACTATCGTCAATAAATAAATGCGCATTCACTTGAGCAGTAGATAAGCCTTCAAGGGCAAATTCTCGTGAAGCATCACTTCCGGTAACAGAAAAGAAATCTACTTTGGCTCCCAACCCAGCTGCGTGAGCAGCAACAATCCCAGCTCCACCAATAAATCGAGTTGAGCTTAATGGAGTCACCACAATCGTAGGGTCCTCTTGGGACATTCCCAATGGCTGACAAGTAATATACTCATCAATAATGAGGTCCCCTATGACACAGACTTTTAATTTAGAAAAACTTTCAACTAGTTTTGTTAATCTATCTCTAGAAATATGACGGCGAGTCAAATATTCTTGGGGCAATGAGATAGAACGAATCTCTTGCTCTTGAAATTCTTTGCGGATCAAATCAAGAGAGGAAAATACAGCTTCTCCCGAACTAAAGATTAAACGCCCACCATATTCCTCGATATCAGCTAATTCTGGATTAAATTGCAGTTCATGCTCCTTACCCTTAACAACGATGTCAGGGCGTAAGCGAGAAATAAACTCCGTGATCGGTTCATCGATAATGACAACCTCATCTATTAGGCTAATACTCTGTAGTCCCAATAACCTTAAACTTTCTGGTACATAAGAGGCAGTACCTGCAAGCCGGTCGCTCTCCAAACCCACAATAAGACGATCGCCACTTGCCTTAGCAAAACGTAATAAACGCAAATGCCCAGGATGTAAAATATTAAAATTACCCGAAACAAATACCGTTTGCTGTTTTATCATCGAAACCTTAATCCTCTAATCAGAATGCTGCATAGCAATTAATGGCCGAAAAACCTTGCCTGCAGCTAAATCATTTAATGCCTCATTAATTTGTTCCAGTGGGTATCGCTTTGTTAGTAATTCGCTAAGATCCGTATTTGTACTTTTAAATAAATCATACATTATTGGAATATCTCGCTCGGGGAAGGTGGCTCCACCCCAACTGCCTGCGATTTTTTTTCCACTAATCAGTTCATGTGGAGATAGTCGAATCATTTCCCCCTCAGGGGGGTGAGAGGCAAATAATAGGCTGCCTCCATTCTTACGAATTAATGAAAACCCCATCTCAATGGTTTCTATTTGACCACCAGATTCGATACATAAGTGTGCGCCACCATCAGTAATATCCATTATGGACTGACGAAAATCCTCCTGAGTTGAATTAAAAACATACGTAGCCCCTAATTTTTTAGCTAAAGCCAGCTTCTGATTTGATATATCAATCGCAATAATCAATCGTACTCCCGTGGCTTTGAGAGCGATCAAAGCAGCCATTCCAATTCCACCAAGACCCAGCACAATAACGGACTGCCCTACCAAGGGCTTGAGCTCATTCAGAACCATACCCGCCCCAGTCGGTAGGGCGCAACCAAAAAGTACTGCAGTGTCAAAAGGAAGACCAAATGGCTTTATTACTAAACGATTTTCTGAAACAACTGTGTAGTTAGAGAAAGTCGTCACTTGTCCTGAGTTAATCACTTGATTACCCGAAAGATACTTTGCCCCAGGAGCGCTCAACCCACTACTCTTCAACCAACCAAGTATTACTTCATCCCCAGTTTTTACTTTAGTTACTCCCTTACCAACATCAACGACAATACCTGACCCCTCATGACCCAAAAGGTGAGGAAGCCAATTATCGGTTCCGCGGCCACCTTGGAATTCCATTAATTGACTCCTACATACACCACTGAAGATTACTTTCACGAGCACTTGGCCAGGTAACAACTCTGGAGTTTCCAAAGTCTTTATCACCAACGGCTTACTGAGCGTCTCAAGCACGGCTGCCTTTATTGTTTTAGGGACTGCATAAATCATGTGAATGGCTTCATCTCACTTAATGGCGATGGAGAAAATGTTCCATCATTGTTAGCCTTGTACCCTTGCGAAAATAAAACCTGCTGAGATTCATCGGTTATTAACTCCACAATAATTGGGCCCAACGTCTCCTCAAGTATTCTTGGAAACGAAATCTCCATATCTTCATAAGTTTCAATCCTAAGATAATCTATTTCAAATGCACCAGCAATACGCTCTATACTTGGCATCACCAATCCCCAATCTGGATGAGTCCCATAATATTTGCCAGATAAAAATTCTCTTTGGGTATTTCTTATAGCTAAATAACCATTGTTATTCACTACTAAAATAATTGCGGGGATTTGATATTGAAAGATAGACTGTAAATCTTGCACATTCATCAGAAAACTTCCATCTCCAATAATGGTGACGTATTTTTTGTATATTTTAGATGCATACGAACCAACGGTTTCCGCAAGACCAGTTCCCATGGACGATATAGCAGAAGAGCAGATTACCCTATCTCCTTTTTTAAAGTTTAGGGCATGAAATCCAGAATATAAAGCAGTGCCCCCTCCATCCACCACATAGCAGGTATTAACTTTATTTAAGATACTTAGCTTACGGATATATATATTTGAGTTAATTTTTGGGGTTATTGGAGGGTCATACCAATTAAGGGCTTTTAATCCATCAAACTTATAACTCTCAATGTTTAAGTTTTTCCCATCTAGAAATTTCGCAAAGACACTAATATCAGTTTTTATTTTCAAATCAAAATTAATATTCAAGTGCTCTAACTGCTCATTATCAATATTTATAATTATTTTTTTTGCTTGTGGGGCATAGCTATCAGTTAAAGTTGTCGTATGGGGGATGCTTAAATGCGTTCCTATGCAGACCAATAAGTCAGCCATAAAAATTGCTTTATTTGCCCCTCTTTGACCTGACATACCGATAACACCTAGGTTCCTCTCATCTAGAGTTGGGAAAAGATCTGAGGCTGTCCAAGTAGTTACGTAACTTAAATCGTATTTCTCAATTATCGACTCAAGCAAGTCCCTACTTTTTGATAAATGGACTCCATATCCAAGGATTAAAAGAGGTTTCTTCGCCGACTCCAGTAATTCAATCGCATCATCAAAGCTTTGATTCGTATTGCTAGAGTCATCCTTAAATACCGGTTGTATTAACTCAGCAAAACTGGGATCGCGAACCATAGCCCATTGAACTTCTAACGGGATATCAAGCCATACAGGTCCTGGTCGCCCAGATTTTGCTATATATATTGCTTTTTTTACTTCAATAAAAATATCATCAGCAGAATCTAGCAATTTTGCATATTTGGTTATAGGTTTAATTAGCTCAAGTATTGGAGCTTCCTGCGTCCCAACCTGTCTAACTTTCTTCCCATAGGATGTATGCATTGACCTAACTTGGCCCGACAAATACACTACTGGTATAGAATCTTGCCATGCAGCTAACAAGCCAGTTATTGCATTAGTGCCTGCGGGACCAGTAGTCACAACAGTGCAGCCTAACTCTCCCGTTGTCTTTGAATTTGCAACTGAAGCAAGCGAAGCAGACTGCTCATGATGCATATAATATACATCGACACCCTCTTTTTCTAACGAGTCGAATATATGTACTACAGCACCTCCTTGTAATCCAAAGCAGGACTTAACACCTGAATTAGCAAGAATTTTTGCTATTAAATCCGTGACCTTAATCATCAGCTTAGTCCATATAGTTATGAGACATATAACTTCTACACTGTCCTGCATCAACCGGTATGATTGCCCCATGGCTAAATGATGCTAATTCTGAACAATAAAATAAAACCACCGGACTGATTTCATCTACCTTACCAAATCTTCCCAAGGGACAACGCTCCTTTAAATATGACTCAGCTCTTTTGGGATCCGTCTGTAATACACCCTCCCAATGCCCGCCTTTCGTTAAGACAACGCCAGGGAAAATAGCAGTCATCACTACAGCCCCACCCTCAGTAGCAAGAATTCTTCCCATAGTTCTTGTATAAACAGTTAACGAGGATTTCGCCACCCCGTAAGTAACAGGACCCATATTTTCTATGCCAGCACAAGACGTTATATTTACAATCCGCCCCCAACTATTCTCTTTCATTTGAGGTATAACAGCATTACAAATCTCTACAGGTGTAAGAAAATTCAAAGAGAGCACTCTCTCCCAATCAGAAATTGGACAATATGGATCATTTATACCCAAATTGTGTCCCGCATTATTTACAAGAATGTCGACTCGAAATTTAGCAAGCTCTTTAAAAAAACTCTCTCTCCAATTTCTATGCAAAAAGTCCACGATAATACCCTTAACGTGAACATCAAAGCCATAGCTTGAAATTTTTTCTTGTAACATCGTTATAGGCATTGCGCTCCTTGATGTAACAATTAAGTTAACGCCTTCACCAGCTAAATGCATAGAAATATCTTCACCTATACCATTAGCTCCTCCAGTAACAAGGGCCCATTTTCCTTTAATATATAAGTTCATAACTTTTCAAGATAAGTGTGTTGGGATCGTGATATCTTCGCAACCCAATGCACTCAATTTGGCATAAATATTCCTAGCCGCAGTCTTTGTGCTAATCGATGTAATAATTATGGGTCTATGGGTATCAATCATTGTGGCATCACAAATCTTCGGAGCTAAATTTATAAATTGCATATTAAACTTAGATGCATTCTCATCCAAAATTATTTCAAGATCGTTAATCAGTGGTAAATAATAAGCCAACGTCGGTACCATTAACCCTGCGCCAAACCCTTGTTGCCGATTAAGTTTATTTTGTAAAATATTTTGTAAACTAGAGTAATATTCTCTAAAGCTGGAATACCGATTCAGAATTTTAAGGGATGTGTTTTGAGTTACTGCAAAAACTTCGTCTAATGAATTATTTTTCTTCGCCATAATCCTCAAAGTTCCAAAATGGCTAGAGTCATATTCGTAATTCATTACGTTCAAGCCATAATTTTTTAATAACTTCGATATTGACGACAATGAGAAATAATTAAGATGTTGATGGCAAACTTGATCAAACCTTGCATCAGTTACCATCATCTCCAGCGATGGGAATTGAAGAAATACTCTATCACCACCAGAGACAACTGCTGCTATTTTCTTAATTAAATCAGTTGGATTTTGTAAGTGCTCAATCGTGTGGCTAGAGACGATTATCTTACTGTCTTTGGAAAACGCACTTAAATCTATGTCTTCTAGAAAACTTCTAATTATATTAATACCATCTCCACCTTCAGCGTTTGCATCAATATTGACAAGGTCAAATTTTGACTTATCAAACAATCCCAAAAAGTAAGAGTCATTACCGCCGATATCAATTACATATGTTGGATTTTCTACGTCTAATTTTTTATCAATAAATTTTTTAAAATTTAACAGGCAATCAATAGCCCCCTTGCTAGAGGTAGTGGTAGTCAAGTAGTTAGTATAGATTTCACGGACGTCAATTATTTTCTCTAAAAAAAGATGGTCGCATTGCTCGCAATAACATAATTCTTGATCCAAAAACCCGCTCAACTCTCCATTTTCGTTTTCATGCTTTTTATAAAACTCAGTCAGTGGATATTTTTCAATCTTGATGATGCCTTCAACTAGTTGGTTGCAACATGGGCACATCTTTGAATTGGTAAATTTAATATTCATTTTTTTCTAACTGTATTTTTTTCAAAAAATTTCTCATTCTTGTCATTCCGATATTAATATTCTCCATGGAATTTGCAAAACAAATTCGAATATATCCAGAACCATTTTTACCAAAGTAAGACCCTGGACAAGTGGCAACAAATTCTTCCTGTAGCAATTTTTTAGAAAACTCGACATCATTAAGCCCAGACTCTATTACATTCACCATAACATAAAATGCACCATCTGGACTTACACAATGCACTAATGGCATATCATTAATACAATTAACTACAACATCTCTTCTCATTTTATACTTTAGAACCATTTCATCAAGTTCGCTTTGATCCATAGTAATTGCCTCAGTTGCTGCGATTTGTATAAATGGTGATACGCAAGACGAGGTGGTTTCTAGTAACAAGGTCATTTTTGAAATTAGCTCTGTAGGTGCAGTAACTGCACCAATCCTCCAACCAGTCATTGCATATGATTTACTGAAAGAATGTAAAAGTACAGTTCTAGTTTTACATTTATCTATAGAGCTAGGGGAGCTAAATTTGAGGTTTTTGGAAAAAATTATTCGCGCATAAACTTCATCACTTATTAAAAATAAGTCATATTTTTCTGCAATTTTATAGATAGCCTCTACCTCTTGATTGGTTAAAACCGATCCAGTAGGATTATGCGGAGAATTAATTATTATCGCTTTTGTTCGATCATTTATCGCAGACTCTATATCATCAGGACATATTCTAAAAGCTTCAGACTCCTTAAGAGGAACGGGATTAGGTACAATTCCAAGAAGCTTCATGATCGAAACATAGGACACAAAGGCTGGATCACCGTAGATAACGTTATCACCTGGATTGCAGATGCATGCCAACGCATAATATATTTGAATATTCGCCCCAGCTGTAACGAGTATTTGACTGGATTGCGGACTAAATCCCCTAGATTTTAATGTTACATTTGATGCCGCAACTTTAAAACTCTCCAAACCAGACGATCTAGTGTAATGAGTAAAACCAGCTCGCAATGCATCGATACATTTATTTACAACATTTTTAGGTGTCGAAAAATCAGGATCTCCTATCTCAAAATGAATGACTGAATTGCCATCTCTCTCCAGTTCCTGTGCCTGGGAAAAGATTTGAAACATTTTTTGGCCTTCTAGAGTCTCAGATAAATGTGATAGCCTCATATTATGACTCCTTTAAAATTAAAATGGTCCCTTAAACCAATTTCCTGGAACATCATGTGGTGTCGGCTCTAACAAGGTATTATTCACTTCTGAAAAATCTTTTCCCAGCATCTCCATTATTTTTTTAGCGATATCCGCCGCACGAACATAGAACCCTTTAGTAAGAGCATAGCTTGTGGGTTCCGGAACATCTGGCATTGCCAGTCTTGCCGGTGGTACTTTTAACTTATCAAAAACTTCAATAGCAACCCGAGCAACAATCTCTCCCGCTACCGACCCTGTCGTAAACCCAGAATCCAAGGCAAGTAGACACCCTGTTTTTGCTACTGAATACATAACAGTATCCCAATCGAGGGGCTTTATTGTTCTTAAATCAATTATTTCGCAAGAGATGCCTTGCGTTGCTAAATAGTCAGCAGCATGCAGAGCCTCAATAGTCATATAAGACATTGAAACGATTGTTACATCCGCTCCAGTCCTAACAACTTTCGCCTTACCTATCGGTACTCTAAAATCGCCGCCAGGAACCTCACCTATAGTATTGTGTAACCAACGATGCTCCAAAAATACTACTGGATTTGGATCAAATATAGAAGAAATTAATAATCCCTTTGCATCCTCTGGTGTGGTGGGCATCACCACCTTTAGACCAGGAATATGGGCAAACCAGGCTTGAAGATTTTGCGAATGCGTTGGCCCTTGGCCCCAACCACGCCCAATAATCAAACGAATCGTAATGGGAATTGAAATTTGACTTCCGAACATGTAGTGCCATTTAGCAGCGCTATTGACCAATTGGTCCATAGCCAATAGAAAAAAATCAATTCGCTGATGTGTCATCACTGACTTTACTCCATTTAGCGCCGCGCCAATAGCTACACCAGTCATGGCATTTTCGGAGGTAGGCATATCAAATACCCTCTCAGATCCAAAACGCTTTTCTAAATTGGCTGTAGTTCCAAATGCAGATTTTGGGTCAGTAACTCCAAGTCCATAACAAATTACAGATTCATCCACCTCCATTGCATGATGAATGGCCTCATTAATTGCAATAGAAAAGTTCTTTTCTGACATTTTAAGTTTTGTTATGCGTAAACACCGTCGTAAGCATCTGACTGAGCCGGAAATAGAGACTCTTCTGCGAAGTCAAAGGCTTTTTTCACCTCTAAATCTATTTCAGACTTGATCTTCTCCAAAGAGGTTGCCATTTGTGAGCTGGTTCGCTGCAACTCCCTTTCTAAGTTATTTAAAGGATCCTTAGCTTGCCACTCCAAAAATTCTTCTTGAGTACGATAACCAATATCGTTATCAAAATCATGCCCACAATGCTCGCGCCAACGGTAAGTAGTGAATTCTAAAAAGATCGGTTCCCCAGTTTTCCGAACTTTGTCAACTGCATTTTTCATAATTTCATGGCTAGAGGCTATATTATGCCCATTACCAACTGCAACCTCTAAACCCATCGCCTCAACCATTTTGGCAATACTTCTACCCTTGGGCTGCCTCACTGAAAGTGGGCTGTAGACAGAATATAAATTATTTTCACATATGAATAAGACAGGTAATTTTCGAACGGCGGCAAAATTGACTGACTCGTAAAATACGCCTTCCTCAGTTGCTCCATCACCCAAAAATACACAGCTAATCTGATTAGTACCTTTTAACTGAACCGATAATGCCAATCCTACCCCAATAGGAATACTATTACCCACAATAGCCGAAGTCCCCATAAAATTAACCGCAAGATCAATGAGGTGCATTGAGCCACCTTTACCCTTAGCGCAACCCGAAGACTTTCCATAAATCTCGGCAATCATGGCATTTAGATTACCGCCTTTGGCTAGATAATGGGCGTGACCACGGTGAGTACTCACTGCAAAATCGGTTGAATCAATTGATTGGGCAAATACTGCTGGGATTGACTCCTGACCAATCGACAGATGAACAGGACAACGCATGTTTCCTTCGGGATAATGATGGGCAATAGCCTCTTCAACCGCACGAATTCGATACATATGCCTAAATAGATTAGTGAAGAGGTTGTCTGTCATGGAATAAACCAAAAGTAATCGCCACTATAGCCAATCTCTTTAAAAAATTGGACCCATTCATCAACCGACATAATAGTCTTGGCGGTTAAATTCCAAGCATACATTCGCTCTTTCTCCTCCGTATTACGATAAGCATCGACCGTAATAAAAGAACCTTTTCGACTAACCCGCTCAATCTCCTGCAATGCCTTAGCGCATTCCTCGCGCTCTAAATTGTGAACTGTATTAATGGAAATCGTAACATCAAACGACTTATCTTCAAATGGTAATTTTGTAGCGCCAATCACCTGAACATTGGGCCTCATATCTTCCATAGCATGCTCAATTGCATACTCGGAGATATCAATACCCTTGACAGTAATTCCAGGAATTAACTCGGCAAGATCATGCATCATAAAGCCCTTAGCACAACCGACATCTAAAACAGAACTATTTTTATCAAGATTCCAATGTTGCTGAAATGTTGGAATAACGGGCTGCCAGAATCTGGAAGAATAATTAAAGCCCCCATAGCCGTGATTACGGCTACCATCAAAAAAGTCACGCCCAAACTGTCTTGCTAACAATCTATCAGAATCTGTTTTAGAGGCAATGCGTTCCTCCAAGTTACGCTTAGTTTTTGGATAGTTAGCCAAAAGATCAATTTCTTTTCCCATTATTTTTCCAAATGTTAATTATGGCTTATGTTGATAGTCAAAAGGCTGTTGCTTCAATATTTCAAAATTAGACTTCACCCATGTGATACATTCGTCCAAACCTTGCTCGAGAGTAGTCTTGTCTTCCCACCCAAGTTTAGCGCGAATTTTTTTACTATCTAAGTGATATGCCGAGTCCTTACCAATACGATCACCTACAAATTCAACGTGATCGTCAAATACAACATTGAGCAGTACACAAATTCGCTCCACTAGAGAGCGGATTGAAATAACTTCATCTGTGGAAATATGATATGTCTCTCCATTCTTTCCATCTGTCATAATTTTCCAAGTGGCATCGCATACATCTTTCATGTGAATAAAAGATCTTGTGGAGACACCACCTCCATGAAGTTGCAATTTACGGCCTAGTAAAATAAACAAAATAGTTCTCGGAATGATGCGATAAAGCTGCTGGCCTGGACCATAGACATTGGCCGCACGGGTCGTAACTACAGGAAAGTTATAAGCCGTATGAAAAGCTCTTAAACTCATATCAGCTGCAGCCCGCGATACTGCATAAGGAGTGCTAGGATTAAATGCAAAATCCTCTCCAACAAATCCCGAGCAACTACCATAAACCTCAGGGGTTGAAACGTGAACATATCGTTTTAGGAAGTCACACTTTCTTAATTCATCATGAAACCTGATAGTAGATAGTGTATTAGTTATAAGCCAGTCGCCAGGATTTTGCCAACTCTCTCCCACCATACTTTGTGCGGCAAAATTTACAACATAAGCTGGTTTGATATCGTGTATCAACGCCATAAGCTCTTTTAAATGTCGATTGAGGTCTAGCTCATAAAATGTAAAGCGCTGGTGGTCATTCCACTTATAAGGCAAAAAAGAATCATTAGGCTCGGCAGACCTGCTTGCACCAATAACATTGACGCCCTTTTTAAGCGCATAATTTACAAAAGTGGCGCCAGAAAAAGAATTACTACCAAGAATGAGTGTGGGTTTCATCTTTGATTATATTTATATTTTTATGAATTAATCATACTTTGGGGCGTTTGAATAAAGCCATTGCATTAGCATATGACCCACAATCAGCTGCATGTCTTCTGCAATCTGCATATCGTTCACAGGAAAATGGATTGGTACATCAGCAAGCTCTTTGCACTTTCCACCGGTAAATCCTAAAATAACGTAAGACTTGACTCCCATTGATTTTGCTTGCTCAATAGCGCGTACAATGTTGCTAGAATTTCCACTACCACTTAAGGCAATTAATAAATCATCAGCTTGAGCCTGAACTGCAAGTTGCTCTGAAAAAATTTCGTTATACCCTAAATCATTTGCCAAACAAGTTATCACGGCTGAATTTGCCGAAAGAGCATGAACTTTTAACCCCCCGCCTGTTTTTTTAGCTACACCATATAAAAAATCATTGGCCAAATGATTGGCATTACCTGCGCTCCCACCATTACCGCAAATAAATATCTGACGTTTTTCTTGCCAACAGCGCAGCATATCCTGAGCCAACAAATTAACCCCAGACCAATCAGAATTAGCAAGAACATCTTGCAATTTTGACGAGTAGTTCAGAATTAAATCTTTAGTTGAAAGAGCTTTATTCATCTTTAGACTATTTTTTCTAAAACAGTTTTTTCCATCCACCGTAAATTGTAGAAATGATCTTCATCCTTTAATGTGTAAGATTTATACTTTTCAATAATTTCTCTAATAGCATCATCAACTGTTTTCTTAGGTTTATATCCAGTAGCCAATAACTTATCCGAATTAATCCGATATGAACGAGGATCATTTGATTCGGTAACCGCTATTTCTACGGGAATGTATTTAGTAACTAATTTAGCAATATCCATAATTGATATGTTTTCAAAACCAGCGTTATAAACTCCTGTCACTTCCGGATGATCAATAAGGTGTAAATACACATCCGTAATATCATCAATATGAATATTAGGTCGCACTTGATCGCCGCCAAATACTGTTATTTTTCCCTTTGATAAAGCCTGCATAGTCAATAAATTAACAGAAACATCTAAGCGCATCCGTGGAGAATAGCCACAAACAGTTGCTGGGCGCACAATCTGAACCGCCATGTCGTCTTGGTAACTCAACAAAACGCGCTCTCCCACCATTTTTGTCTTGTTATATTCAGAAATTGGCTTAAGTTCTAATTCTTCTATTACTTGAGGCTCCTCTTTTAGTCCATATACACTTCCCGAAGAAGCGTATATAAAACGTTTAATTCCAACCCGTTTAGCTTTATCAGCCAACTGCATAGTAGCTAGTGCGCTAACTTCCCAAGTTAACTTAGGGTTTAAGTCGCCACAGGGATCGTTCGCAATAGAAGATAAATGAATAATGCAGTCTAAGTTGGTTAAAGGAATGGACTCTATATTCCGAACATCACCTTTTACTACCTTAAGGTTTTGGTGGGGTTCAAGAAAGTTACCAAACCATTGCAAATCAAATGCAACTATTTCATAACCTCTGGATAATAACTTAGGAATCAATACATGGCCTTTATATCCGCAAGCTCCTGTAACTAATATTTTCATTTTAATAGGCTCATTTTTAAAAACCAGTGCTTAAACAATATGAATAACTGAAATAATCAAACATACCGATTACTTCTCTTAAATTCAAATTATATATTTTAAAG
>Ga0209550_10003998_pt1 | contig 14008 bp, 15 predicted proteins | sample LauGreSuBDMM15SN_2_FD_187567 | JGI IMG/M metagenome (GOLD analysis project Ga0209550, IMG submission 187567) | Freshwater lake microbial communities from Lake Michigan, USA - Su13.BD.MM15.SN (SPAdes) (version 5) | ecosystem: Environmental > Aquatic > Freshwater > Lake | place: Lake Michigan...
ACTACGACGTTGATAGGACGGGTGTGGAAGCGTGGTAACACGTTAAGCTTACCGTTACTAATAGCTCAATTGGCTTGATTTATGCACTGAAAAACTTTTATTGATACAAATTATACAATGTTAATGATTTCTAATTAAAATTATCACCAATATTTGTTGAGCTTTGTATGTGGAAAAAAATCTAAAATACTAATTTATGTTATACAGAAATATTTTTCGTATAATACTTTACAGTGATTGGAAGCAATCGCTGATTGTTTTGTAAAAATATTTTATTTGACCGAGATCAATTGCATGAAGCTTATCTTTCAAATTTAATTTTTTGTTGCCGACATAAACAAATATCTTTCTAGCCCCCCCACCAATAGCTGTAAAAATAGGATCTATTTTACTACAGTGTAGCCCATAAGATATATTGTTGTGCATTGATTTCATTGAAACCAATTTGTTAATCTTTTGTTTAATTACATCATTTGAAAAGGATGTGTGAATTAAATAATCCTTATTTTTCATCATAGGTAATAAATATTTAGATATATATTTTATTGACGAGTGTCCTGTTGAATAAAAAACTGGACAGCTAAATTTTTTACTAACTTTTTTAACAAATTCCTTTTTTTTTGTTGCAATGCTTAAAATTTTTATAAAAGAAGGATAAATTTTATTTTTCTTAAAATATTCTAGATCGCTAATTTCTCCAATAGCAAAACCAAGTTTTATATTTGCTTTTATGCATAATTTTTGTAAATGAGTATAATCTTCAACTTTCAACAAATATTGTTTATTTTTTTTGTAGTAGCTATCTTCTCGAATTTGTATACTCACTCCTACATTGATATTAGTTTTAATTATAGTCGAAATAATTTTAACGAGCTCTTTCCTGGAACCCATATGATTAAGTCCTATTTCTAAGCAAATAGTCCAATTCATTATTTTATCTTTTGATTCCCAGCTTACCACCATCGACAGCTATAAATTCTCCATTAATGTAAGATGCGTATTGAGAGCATAGAAATGTTGACAAATGACCAATATCATCTGGTTCCCCAATCTTGTGAGATGGTATCTTGCTACATTTCATTTGAATCATTTTTTTTATACTTATTTTTTTTATTTTTGCTTCTATTTTTACCAGTTGCTCTTGTCTTTTTGTCCATATAACACCAGGTAGAATTGTATTTACAGTAATTCCATACGAAGCAACTTCGTTTGATATTCCAACCATTAATCCAGCCAAATATGATCGTGATGCATTTGAGACTGCAAGGTTTGTAATCGGCTTTACTAGACCAATTGAAGATATATTAACAATTCTTCCAAAACCTTTTTTTTTCATATGGGGTAAAAACTCTTTAATTAGCAAAGATGCTGGAAAAGTTATAGATGAAGTTTCCCTTTCAAAATCCTCTACTTTTTTAAATGCGCAGAAATTTCCTGGGGTAGGTCCTCCGGTGTTTAATATTAAAATATCAATTTTGTGAATTTTTTTTATTTTTCGTGCAAATTTATTAGTCGATGACTTGTTTGAAAAATCAACTTTATAACTAAAAACTTTATTATTGTAATTTAAACTTTTAATAGTTTTTTTAATTAATTCCTCAGCTTTTTTTATGTTACTTGCCGATCTGCTTGTCAATATAATGTTGGCGCCTGTAGTAGCTAAGATTTTTGCACATGAAAATCCTATTCCATAAGAGGAAGCACATATCAATGCTGTTTTATTTTGTAAATTAATCTTCATTTTTTTTTAATTAAATATTCTGCATATTTCCATTCATTCATGTCATTTATATCTACATTTTCTGGAGCCTCAACCAAACAAGGAAATGCTGTAGAAAAAAATCTGTGCTTAGCTTTAAGAAAATTTTTAGTATTAAATGCATAAAACGCGCCAGTTTCATTTATCTGCTTATCTGAGTATTGTCGGCCCAACCTTTTTTTAAATGGATGTCCAATCGGTAAAAAATTTTTATTTTTTTTATCTTCTTTCCATAAAAAATAGTGAGATTCTTGGGCCGCAAAAACTGTACCATGGGAGTTTTTTTTTAATATTTTCAGAGCTTTTTGTAGCGTTGAAGGTTTTGTAAATGGAGATGTGCAAGCTACCATAAAAATAAATTTTGGTAAATTAATTTTTTTTATAGTTTTCAAAAATTCTATTACTGTTAGTTCAGGCATTGAAAAATCGTTAGAATGAATCGGGTTTATTCTTTTGTGCGTCATCACAGAATATTTTTTTGATATATCTAATATTTTATCAGAATCAGAGCTAACAATAATCTTTTCAAAGCACTTTGATTTTTTAAGCATTATTATAGTATGGGCAATTAGAGGCAATCTGCCCAGTTTCTTAGAATTTTTTGATTTAATTCCTTTGGAGCCACCTCTTGCAGGTAAAATTGCCCAAACTTTATCTTTCATAATATTTAAATACTTTAAATTTGCATTTGATTCAGAATATATTCAGACTAAATAAAATAAAGATTAGTTTAACTTTTTTTTTGTCCATAGTACTTTTTTCCCCCATTTTTTCTTTCATAGTGTTTCTTAATGAGAAAACCTCTTATTCTTTTTTTTGTCAAAAACTGTGTTTTAAAGGCCAATTCAGCTACATACTCCAATCTTTCTGCATTCAAAAAAGCTTCTGTAGAGTTTTTCCCAAATGAAATCACGCCATGCTCGGCTATTAACATGCCGGGAAGATATTTTTTTTTAAGAATTTGGACTACCGATTTTCCAATATTTCTTTCATAATTTGATTGCACTTCTTTTAAATTTAGTTTTTTAGTTACAGGTATATCGTTATCCCAATAATCAGCATGTGTTGTGCCGTATATTGGTATTTTTTTACATGCCTGAGCCCAAATAGTTGCATATTTCGAGTGAGTATGAACAATAGATTCTATATCTTTAAAGTTTCTATATATTTCTAGATGTAGATTTGTATCAACCGATGGCCGGAGTTTTTTTGAAAAGACCTTTCCATCAGATATTCTAATCAAAGGGTAGTATTTAGCCTCAGTACTAAGAACATTAATGCCGCTAGGTTTTATGGTTATGAAATTTTCTTTTACGCGGCAACTGGCGTTGCCGAAGTTTTGGAAATTTAGACTAGATTTTAATATTTTGATGTTTTCGTTAAAACAAATTTTTTTTTTAATTAGACTCATAATCTAACGCAGAGTCATTGTTGTTTTTCTTCTTATTTGCATCTCTTTTTTTTCAATATATTTTGAATCTCCCTTTATGTAGCTAGTTGCTATTTCTTCAAATATAACACCATTTTTAGTTGAAAACGAATGCGTTTCCTGATTTGAGACTGTAAATGTGTCTCCAGTTTTTAAGCGTATTTGTTTATTTTTAATTTTGATATTTAGGTCCCCGGACAAAACGAAATAAGTCTCATTTTTTTTTATGTGATAATGCGATGGATAGGATTGTCCCGCAAACATCATAATAATAATTTTACTGTATTGTTTGTTATTAACTATATGAAAAAGTACGGCTCCTATTTTGAAAAATTTTTTTAAACCGAAGTGATGACTAAGTTCGATTTTGCAGTTTTTTGGAACAATTATATTTGTATTATTAAGTTTTTCTAATATTTTTTCTTTTATATAAAATCTTTTATCCATTTGTTTTGCGAAGTTATTATCAATTTTAAAACTACTTTTAAAAAGAGGTTCATTTTTTTTAAATTCTTTTTTGCTCTCATGCCTAACAAACATTCCAACGTCTTTAGCAACAAGTTGCCCTTTTTGATTTGGCATTGCAAAAAATATATTTTTTTTATCTAAAAAATCTCCTTTGCTAATATTTTTTTTTGCATACACACCTCTATACAAAATATTTAAATCTTCCTTTTCTTTTTTAGAAAAGGTTTTTCTTATATTTTTGCTAGACCCGCACATATTAAAAGCTCTTGTTGCTGCTTCTAACCATTCCTTGCACTGCTGCGGGGATGCGGAGTATGCATTTATTTTATATTTTGAAGTTTCCAGACCCACGTGTTTCTCAAATATAGAAGCTCCTTTTGATATCGCAATTACAACAGCATCATAATTTGATGGATTTTCGTGTGTAGAATAACCAATTTTTATTTCTGGGTACCTGTTGATTAGATATTCTATTTGATTAAGTTCTAGATTTTTATCAATAGTAGGGTATTCGCCAACGCAATGCATAAAAGAAAATTTTTTCTTTTTATTTTTAAAAAATGAATGGACTTTATCAATTTCTAGTTTTGTTGCTCCGGCTGTAGAAGCTATTATTGGTCGATTATATTTGCTAATAGATTCTAACAAATCCCAGTCATTAAAAGAACAGCTAGCAACTTTAAAAATATCAATATTTAATTTAGAAAGATAATGGGCTCCAATCCTATCCCACGGAGTGCAAATTGTAATAAACCCACTTTTTTTTATTTCATTCACTAGTTTTGGAAAGTTTTTACCCAAAATCGTTTCTGTAAATCTTTTAATTAATTTATGGTCTTTTCTGTGTATATGATCTGGATGAAAAAAAGAAATATCCCGATATTGAAGCTTAATAGCAAAATCAAAATTTGTAAAATTTTTAGTAATTTTTTTTATTTCAGCAACAATTTTTTTTCCATGAGCAAAATCACCCATATGGTTATTCGCCATTTCAAAAATAAAAAGAGGCTTTTTTTTCATAGGAAAAAAATTAAATAATAATATTTTAAAGTTAGTAAACTCTATAGCATACAAAAATATAAAAAATCTTTAAATAATATTTTAACAATTAACTCAAGCCAGATATAAAAGCTAAAAAATCAAGAATAAAATATTATCAAAATTACGTGATTCCCGCCTTTTGTTATAGCAATGAAGATATAAAGAAATTAATATTCATTAATAGAAGGTCTAAAATTTTATGAAAATCCAAAAAAAAAAAATCTTGCTTTGTGTCAGGAGAAGTTCCGCAGAAGTTGATTTTATATTACCACTTTTATTTAAATTAAGTTTTAAATATGACCTAATAACTATTTTTGATAATTTGCAAGCTTACAATAGCTTAAAAGACAATAAAGAGATTTTTTTGCAATGGAAACAAATAAATAATTTATTTTATATTAGAGAAAAAAAAAATAATTTTTTTTATAAGTTACTTTACAAAACAATATCCACAAACATAGTAAGAAACATTTTTAAAAAAATTATAAATAAATTTGAAAATAAACTTCAACTAAAAATTAATCAAAATATTTTAGGTTTAAGAAAATTCAACTATAATAACATAGCATTATTCTTTTTAACCGATAGTAACTATTCTTCTCTTCCTCTATTTTTTAAATACAAAAATTCAAAAATAAAAATTATTAGATTTCCAGAGTCCGTTTGGTTAGTTTCCAACAAAACTATAGAAAAACAAGAAATAGACCTTAGATTAATTGCTGATAAATATTTAGTTCCTACTAAAAAAAATTTATTTTTATTTGGAAAAAAGGCAAATATAAAAATAATGAAAAAAATAATTTTTACTGGATATTTTAAATATCAAAAGTGGTGGGTCGATAAAATCTCTCAATATACAAAAATAGAAAACTCAAATTTCAAAATTTTAGTTGCAACAAGACCTTTTGGAAAAAAAAGATTTCAAGGTGATTTTACGAAAGAGTCATACGAGTACCTGGTTAAATCAATTATGGAAATATCTAGTAAGATTAAAAATTCTTTAGTAATTTTTAAAATTCATCCAAAAAATTTAAATACTGAAAAATTTTTCCTATTGAAAATTCTGTCTAATTACAAAAAAAACTGGATTATAAAAAAAAATCATATTTTCAAACTCGCAAAAATTTCCAATGCGTGCATTTCTTTACAATCATCTGCTTGCTTAGATATGCTAGCAGTCCAAAAAGGAGTGGTTGAGTTTTGGCTTAACAGCACTGACTACAGATACTTAATCCCTCTTAAAATGAAAAATGTTTCTGTTTTTGAAAATGAGGGACTGATTTTAAACATAAATTCAAAAAAAGAACTTGAAAAGGTTATTTTTAGGATTCTAAATAAGGAAAAACTATTTAAAAACAAAATAAAAAATTTCAACAAAATTAATAAAAATTATATAAGCTATAAGAAATTAAATAAACTATTGTTAAATTAATAGACTATCTATGAACATTGCAATTATACCCGCAAGGTCAGGTAGTAAAAGAATAAAAAACAAAAATATCAAATTTTTTTGTGGAAAGCCTATTATTTCCGCTGTAATCAAAAAACTTTTAGCAAGTAAGCTTTTTGATTTAGTAGTTGTTTCGACAGATTCTGAAATTATTAAAAATATTTCTATTAACGCAGGTGCTTCAGTGCCATTCCTTAGACCTAAAAAATTATCTGGAGATTTAGTTGATACCTCATCTGTAATTAAACATACTTTAAATTGGTTCAAATTGCATAAAATAAATATTGTGTACGCATGTTGTGTTTACCCAACTTCAGTTTTTTTTACCAAAAAAGATATATTTAAGGCATTCTTGAAATTAAGAAAAAAAAAATTAAACTTTGTTGTTTCTGCTAAAAAGATAAATTCTAATATGTTAAGATCTTTTGTAATTGAAAAAAATATTATAAAAATTTTAAATGATCGTTTTTTTGATTTTAGAACTCAAGATCTTCCCAACAATTATATGGATGCCGCTCAGTTCTATTATGGAAAAAGAGATAGTTGGTATAAAAGTAAAATTTTTGGAAAAAAATCATCAATTATTGAGATTGAATATAAGCAATCCGTCGATATCGATACACAAGATGATTGGCTACAAGCCGAAAAGTTATTTAAAAAAAGGAAAATAAAATGAAAAAACAAATAATGATAGTAGCCGCACATCCAGACGATGAGATTTTAGGATGTGGAGGAACGATGTCCAAGAAAATCAAAGAAGGTTATAGAGTTGATGTTGTAATTATGGGGCAAGGCTTAACCAGTAGAAAAAATGATCACTCTAAAAATAAAATAAAAGAAAATATTATTAAATTAAAAAAAAATTCAATGAATGCCAATAAATTTATTGGAGCAACTTCGGTTAAAAACCTTCTTCTGCCAGACAATGCAATGGACACTGTTAATTTTTTAAAGGTTGTTCATTTATTAGAATCAGAAATTTTGATTAATAAACCGTCAATTGTATTCACGCATCATTTAGGAGATTTGAATATAGACCATAAAATTACACACCAGGCAGTAATAACAGCATGTAGACCGGTACCTAATTTTTGTGTCAAAAAAATATATAGTTTTGAGGTTCTCTCAAGTACAGAATGGCAATCAAGTTCTGATAATAATCCATTTGTGCCAACTTATTTTGAAGATATTTCTGATCATTTAAAAGATAAAATTAATGCCTTAAAATATTACGATTCTGAAATGAGAAAAGCTCCGCATGCAAGATCCTATGAAAATGTAGAAAATCTTGCAAAATTTCGAGGATCTTCCATAGGGGTGGCGGCTGCAGAGGCATTCATTACAATAAGGGATATAAATTGATTTTTGTTTTTAGATGCGATGCTTCAAATAAAATAGGCGAAGGTCATCTCAAAAGATGCTTGGTTTTAGCCAATTATGTTAAAAAAAAACATAAAGTTTATTTTATGAGCAAAAATTACAATAATTATATTATAAAAAAAATAAAAAAAAATTTTAAAGTAATCACTATAAATAAAAATTTTTCTGAAAAAGACGAAGCTAATTTTTGCTATAATTATTTAAGAAAAATAAATGAAAAAATAAATGTAGTTATAGATCACTATGGAATTAGTTTCGAATGGGAAAAAAAAATATCATACGTAGCAAATAAAATTATTGTTTTAGATGATCTTCTAAATAGAAAGCATTTGTGTGATATGCTTATAAATCAAAACTATTTTATAAAAAAAGATATTAAATTTTTAAATAAAAATACAAAATACTTGATAGGTCCAAAGTATGCTCTTATTAATAATAGTTTTTTAAAATACAAATCCTTAAATTTAAAAAAAAAATATGATATATGTATTTTTTTTGGCTCCAGCGATCCTGTAAATTTAACTTTAAAATTTTCCAGAATCATTAAAAATTTATTACCACATTATAAAGTTGCAATTTTAGTTGGATGCTTGAATTCAAATATAAAAAAATTTAAAAAAGAAAAAAACCATAAAATCTTCACCAATCTTCCAAGTCCAGCAAAAATATTTAAACTATCTAAGTCATATATTGGTTCAGGAGGTACTGTTACTTGGGAAAAAGCATTTTTGGGTGTACCTTCTTTAGTGATAGCTACAGCAAAAAATCAAATTTTATTTAATAAAAAGCTACATGATCAAAAATTATTGAAGTATATTGGTCATTATAAAGATTTAAATTTAAATTCTATAAAAAATCACATCTTAAATTTTCTAAATAATTCAAAGCAATTAAAATATTTTAAAAAAAATTCACAAAAACTTGTAGACGGAATGGGAGCTAAAAGAATAGCGCATGAAATCACAAAGATATAACTGGAATCAGTTTTGGTCTGAAAAGGCTCAAGAGAATTTTATAAAAAGCACAGGAAGATCAGATGAGAATATTTTTGAAATATTTTTTTATGTTTATTCTTTATGTAAAATTTTAAAATTAAATAAAAATGACATAATTTTAGATGCTGGCGGAGGAAATGGAATGGTAGCTTTTTTATTGTCCAGATTTGTAAAAAAAATTTATACGTTTGATAATTCTAAATCTTTAATTGTGAAGTCAAAATTACTAAACAAAAGTAATAAAAACGTAATTGTTTATGTTGATGATATTGTTAATTTGAAGAAAACAATCAGATACAAGCAAATATTTACAAAAGTAATAATAGGTTCCGTATATCAGTACATAAAAAATTATAAAGAAATTAAAAAATCGTTGGGTCTCATGTACAAAATTTGCTCAAATGATTCCGTATTACTCAGTTCTCTAAACCCAGACTTGGATAAAAAAAAATTACACTTACAAACCTATAAAAATGACAAGCTGATAAAAAAAATTGGCATAAAAAAGATTAAAAAATCTTTGTTTTTAGAAACCAAGAGATTTTGGATCAGTAAGTCAAAGTTTTCTAAGATTGCATCAAGCCAAGGTTGGCAAAATCCTAGAGTATTTAAAATTAATAAGATGTTTTTTCAATCATCGCATATGTTTGATATAAAATTGGAAAAAATTATAAAATAATGAAAATTAAAATAGAAAATAAAATCATTTCTCAAACATCGGAGCCATATATAATAGCTGAGGCTGGAATTAATCATCAAGGCTCGCTAAGTAGAGCTTTAAAAATGATAGACGTTGCAAAATCATGCGGTGTTGATGCTATAAAGTTTCAAACCTTTAATGCAGACGAATTTATTGCAGATAAAAAAATTACTTACTCTTACTTTAGTAAAGGAAAAAAAATTTGCGAAAGTATGCATGCAATGTTTAAGAGACATGAATTAAAAGAAGATGACTGGAGAATTATTAAAAATAGATGCAAAAAAGCAAAAATAACTTTTCTATCTACCGCGCAAAATTATACTGATTTGAAGTTACTATTGAGACTAAATATGAGGGCAATAAAAGTTGGGTCAGATGATTTTACCAATATTCCTTTAATACAAAAATATTCTAAACACAAATTACCTTTAATTTTGTCTTGTGGAATGTCTAATATGTTAGAAATTAGACGCACCCTTAAAATTATAAAAAAAAACAAAATAATACTAATGCTGTGCACATCTCAATATCCCGCTCAAGCCGAAGATTTAAATTTGCAAAGACTAAAAGTTTTACAAAAAGAATTTAAAAACATAATTCTTGGCTATTCAGATCACACAATAGGAAATGAGGCAGCAATTATTGCAGTTACTTTGGGAGCTAGATGTTTTGAAAAACATTTCACCTTAGGTCATGACCATGAAGGGCCCGATCATCATTTTTCGGCCGACCCAAGCCAGCTCAAATCATGGTGCAAAAGTATCAAAAATGCAATAAAAATTCTGGGGGATGGAATTGTAAGGCCATCTAATGAAGAATTAAAAATGCTAAAATTAGCAAGAAGAAGTGTTGTTGCGTCGTTTGACATAAAAAAAGGAGATAAGATAAATGAAAAAAACATTACCTTTAAGAGGCCTGGCAATGGAATTTCGCCATCTAATTTTTACAAAATAAAAAACAAAACCGTAAAAAAAAATATATCTAAAAATTCTCTGATAAGATTATCAGATTTTAGATAACAAAGTAAAAATGTACCTAAAAAAAATATTTTTTAAATTACTTGGGTTAAGAATAAATAGATTTCATCCTTTGGTATTTATAAGTGGAAATCCTACGATCGGCAAAAATTGTTATATTGGGTTGTTTTCAGAAATATATTCAAAAGTTGCCCATGTGTACATTGGCGATAATTGCGATATAGCGTCATTTGTTTCAGTAAACTCTTCAGATTCTCACAAAAAATGCATTGGCCTAAACAAAAATATATTTTCAAAAGATATTATTATAGAAAACAATGTTTTTATTGGTTCACACTCTTTTATTAAGCCTGGAGCAAGAATTGGTCACCACTCCGTAGTTGCCGCGGGTACTATTGTCGAAGGAAAAAAAATACCAGCTTTTTCTTTGATTTATGGAAATCCCATGAAAATAAAAAAAGGCTATTATAAAAAATGATTCCTCACAATCGGCCATTTTTAGGAGGCGATGAAATAAAAAATATTAAAAAAGTAGTTATTAGTAGAAATTTTTCAGATGGATATTTTAAGAAAAATTTTGAATTGGAACTATCAAAGTATCTAGGAATTAAAAAAGAAAATATCGTTCTTTGTAGTAGTGGATCAGCAGCACTCTATTTATCTATGGTAGCCCTAGATATTAAAAAAAAAAAAAATTGCCCATCCAGCCTATGTGTGTTCTGCTGTAAAAAATGCTATAGCTATAGCAGGAAATAGTAGCGAAATTTTAGATGTTGATACAAATGGACCCAACTTAAATTCCAGAATTATAAACTCATCAAAATCAAAATTCTGCATTATACCTCACACGTACGGAATTCCTGTTGATTTAACAAATATAAAAAATAAAATCATAATAGAAGATTGTTGCCAAGCTCTAGGTTCAAAAATAGGCTCAAAGCATGTTGGTCTATTCGGAGATATAAGTATTTTATCATTTTACTCAACAAAGCTAATCAATACAGGAGGATATGGTGGAGCAGTATTTTCCAAGAATAGATTTTTAATAGATAGAATTAGAGACTATATCAATTTTGACATGAAGATTGACGGTAAAAATAGATTTAATTTTAATCTAAGTGAAGTTAATGCATCGATTGGATTTTCTCAAATAAAAAAAATTAAACAGAATTTATCTATAAGGGAAATGATTTTTCAAAAATATAAATCTATTGGTTTTAAAATGCTGGAAAATAATAATTCAAATTCTTATTCTGCAAAATTCAGATGTATAATTTTGACAAAATATCAAAAAAAATTAATAAATTTTTTAAAAAAAAATAAGATTATATCGATCAATCCTTTTTTGAAAACTGAACTTCTTAGCAAGAATATAAAATTAAAAAACAGTATTTTGCTAACTTCCAAAACAGTTTCTCTTCCTATTTATCCTAGTTTAGGATTAAAAAAATTAAATTATATTATAGATATTTTAAAAAAATTTAAAAAAAAATATCCAAACTCATGATTGTAACCGCTCATCAGCCATCATACTTACCTTGGATTGGATATTTTAATAAAATCTCTCAATCTCAAATTTATGTTTTTTTAGATCATGTGCTTCCATCGAAGGGAGATTGGCTGAATAGAGTTAAAATTAAAACAAGTAGTGGTGAACAATATTTAACCGTACCAATTGTCAAAAAAAATTTTTTGAAAAGCAAAATTTCTGAATTATTGATTGATAATGAAAAAGATTGGAAAAGTAAACACCTGAGCTTAATTTATTCTAGTTATAGTAAATCAAAATATTTTACCAATTATTTTGAAAAATTAGAAAAAATATATTCCTATAAATGGAAATATATAGCCGATTTAAATTATAGTTTGCTTAATTTTTTTTTGGAGGAATTAAATATAAAAGTAGAAATTTTAAGATCATCAAAAATGAATTTATTAAAAAAGAAATCAGAGTTAATAGTTGAAATATGTAAAAAAACATCCGCTACCAAGTTTATTTTTGGGGAAATGGGCAGGAACTACGCTAATGAAGATAGCTTTAGAGAAAATAATATAAAAATCTATTTTCAGACATTTTTATCTCCTAAATATGATCAGCTTCATGGAAGTTTTGTACCAAATTTATCGACCATTGATTTGCTTTTCAACTGCGGAGATAAATCAAAAAAAATAGTAAAAGCTAATTCTGATTATAAACATTTTTAGGCTTACAAACATATTCCCTCGATTCAATAAAATTTTTTATTTGTTTTTTATTTTCACAAAAGCGATGTTCGGTAGTATTTTTTATCCATGAATCGTAAAAAATATCTGAAAAAACATTATTATAATTTTTAATTTTCTTGTTTATAAAAAAATCAAATTTTGGTGTGAGATAATTTCTAGTGTAGTAAATATTGTTCATAAAATGAAAGATATACATTTCTTTTATGTTTATTTTGTATTTATAATAATTTAATTTTAGCAATATATTTCTATATTCTTTTATATTTTTTGGGGTTTTGCTAAAATTAAAAAATTTAAAAGGTGTATTTCTAGATGCGTTTATAACTTTAATTCCCAGAGCGGGATATTCGCTAGCAACCGTCCCAAAAATAGTTAAAACAAAATCTATTTTAAGTTTTTTAATATCAGAAATTTTCACATCGTGTGGAATCATTTGAATCTTAGGATTATTATTTACAAATTCTTTAATTTCATTGAAATTGTTAATTATGTTATTTGGATGAGGCTTAATAAACCACTCATAGTCTGTTATTTTCATTATATTAGATAAAAATTTTAACCATTCGTAAAAATCTGTAAAAAAATTGCAACCGTATACGTGTGGACTATCCGTGAATGTGTGCATAGCGATCATAACTCTAATTTTTTTCTTTGCCTGAAGATTAATTCTTTTTTTATTGATTTTATAATTTTCCATGTAAAATGGTTTTTGTTTCCCTGATATTTTTTGTTGCAAAATTTTTCTACCGATTTCAAGCCCAATATTCTTTTTTTTTGTGGATAAAAGATTAAATTTTTCTTTGAAAAATTTACTTTCAAAAAAAACTTCATTTTTTTTTCTCTTAAATGAAATATTTTTTTTATTAAAATAATATAGTTTATGTAGATCGGGAATATAAGATGGAATATTATGATTTATTGCTATGCGCATTGGCATTGCATACAAATATACCGCATGAGATAAAATTATTGCTTTAATATTATTTTTTTTAAAATACTCAAACCAAAAATAAAATTCTTGTATACAGCTCTTTAAAAAAATAAAAAACTTATCATCGTTTATTTCAATTGTACTCTTTTGATACTTCCTTAAGTAAGTATCATATATTAAATCTCCCACCCATATTTTTTCTAAACAAATATTTTCAATATCTTTTTTACTCTTAATTTTTTTTTTTAAAAATTTGAATTGTCTATTAACTTCATTAGTATTTTTTTTATATATTGAAATAAATTGATCTGCTCCAATGGATCTATAAAGTTTAAAAGTTCGGATATTAAAAATAGTACCAAGCAACCATTTTATTTTAGATTGAAGTGTCTGCTTTTCATAAATTGAATATCCTTTGTAGGCGATAATTTTGGATCCAAATTTTTTCTGCAAAGCATCTACTAGATAACTAGAGGAAACATGAAAAGATGCAAAATTATTGAATTCTAATAAAATTTGAGAACTGTTATTTGAATAAAAAAAAAATTTTTTTTTATTGTAAGTTATAAATTTTTTTATTATTTTTGATTTATATTTAACTAAAATTATAAAATTTTTTATCACTAGAGACTTAGTTATCCATTTAAGTTTG
>Ga0209550_10004002_pt1 | contig 14001 bp, 14 predicted proteins | sample LauGreSuBDMM15SN_2_FD_187567 | JGI IMG/M metagenome (GOLD analysis project Ga0209550, IMG submission 187567) | Freshwater lake microbial communities from Lake Michigan, USA - Su13.BD.MM15.SN (SPAdes) (version 5) | ecosystem: Environmental > Aquatic > Freshwater > Lake | place: Lake Michigan...
TTGTATAACTGCTCTTGGAAGTCACCTTGATCTTCACGGTATCTTTCGCCGTCAACATCTTCAATAAAATGTTCATCAAACTCTACACCCGTTAGTTCCGTAATCTTTTCTAATACCTGTTTAGAAAAAATAGCCTGATATGGTTTTTGATTGTTGACACATGTGATTGGGTGCAGTTTAAGATACGGGCGGTAATCACGTTTGTACACAGCTAACATATAAGCCAATATTGCACTGTCGGCACCGCCGCTTATTCTAATACCCACTTTGTTAATCACTTCCGTAAATGGAAACTTGTCAACATTAGTGATGTCTATCACTGCATCGCCTTGCGATGTGGTAACCACCATTGGGTTACTTTCTACTTTTGGCATTTATTCTTCCTTGAATAGGGTTGTATATTGAGGGGCTATTACTAAGATATTTTGGTTCCTAGCTTGATCTAAATACTTAGTGAATTTTATAAACTCAGGAACTAGAGCTGATAAGTCGCCTGCATTGGCAAACTTTAATATGCTGCTCAATATCTGTCTTGCATTATCAGCAGTTGCACTATCAAACTCCGTGTTAAACTTATTGATCCACTCGGCATAATATTCCTCAAGTTGAACTTTTAACTGCTGCGGCAGTAGTTTTATGTTAGTGCGTTTTGGACCATGAGCTACGTGATGAGTAATGATTGGGCGACGAAGCGTACTGTTAATTTTCTTGAATCCACTTTCTTTTAACTTCCACCACATAAACTCGGGAACATGCCATACGTTGTACACTGTGACTGTAAAGGCTAACCAAGCAATAATATTTGGGTGCGCTTGTGCGTATTCATCTAGTTTTTGTAGATTCTTGTATGCATGTGACCATTTCAGTGGCCATCGTTGATATTCTACAATGTCGCCTATACCGTCAATGCTTGCGCCAACTCTAACTTGTTTAAAGTGTGTCCACATGTCTAACACACGATTAGGTAGATTAGACATGTTGGTATTATACTCAATGATCATTTTTTTACTTTGACCCATGTCAATACACTTTTGCAAGAACTCATAATGACGCTCTATCATCATTGGCTCGCCGCCGGCCATATAGACATGCTCAATATTAGGAATATTTTTTTCTATTTGATCCCAAAAGCTTTCAGATCCGTGCCAATCATAGTCGGCAGTTGACAATCTACCTTTTTCGTTACGCACAAGATTAACAACTCCGTGTGTATCTTTGTAACTGGTAGAACCGTGGTAATCAGTCCACTGTTCATACCAAGTATGACTGTCAGTAGGACCGCACATACGACAAGCAAGATTACACAAGTTACCAAACCGTAAGTCGTAATATTTTAAATCAGGTTCTTCAATGGTCCCGTCTGCTGCTGTAACTTTAACAGCATCGTCAAACGAAAACTTCCAGTTATCAATTTCATATTGCCTACGACTGTTTAAGTTAGACGACTCTTCTTGTTGGCATCTTGCACATTCGTTACTCCATTCGCCTGCTAACATGTTCTTACGAACTTCTTTCATTAGCGTGGCATTGCGGGCTTCAGACATATTGTCGCGGCCGGCATTATACGGAGTACCATCTGGGTGTCTAACTACACCTTGATTATCTGTTACGTTTGCTTGACAGCAGATTCGAATATCACCGTTGTTTCTAACTGCTTGGAATATCCATGGAACTGGACAAAAAGTCTTAGACATTAGTCCCTCTTATAAGTTTGTGCTTGCCTATTGGCAATACTTTTAATCGATCTACATTGCATGTTTCTGCACATCTTGTTATTTTACCACACGGTCCTGTACCAACTGGATTATCCCAACTCTCTACTAAATCATTACTAAAGAACTTACATTGTACTATCGTTTCAATAGAATGTAAAGTCATATCATTAAAATCTTCGCCATAGTTGTCATATAATCTTTTTTTCAAAAAATCAGTTTTAACTTGAGCAGTTTGAAAAAATCCATTTGGGATAAAACAGCAAGGCCACAGTCTACTATCGTAACTTACAAAATATTGGCTTTCTTTTTTTGTTTCGCAAAATATGTTAACTGAGTTAACTTCTGCATAGGTTGCTATTAGATCATCAACGGTGTCTGTAGACCAATCAACTGGTGCTATTCTATTTTTTAATTTTCGGTTTATTATCTCAGCTTCGCCTACACCCGACACAATGGATCGATCAATGCGAGTAATAAATCCACTAAACTTCATGTCGGCACTGAGTTTTGATGCTTCATCAACTTGATGAGTATTCCACGGAAATATTAAAAACTGCCAAATAGCAGTGCCACCCGCATTGATAAATGCACGAGCGTTTTCTAATATCTTTTCATAGTTTGTCTGTTGTCTATAAAACTCATGAGTCTTGCCAATGCCGTCGATTGAGAAAGAAACTTTGTGCGGTGCTGTGAACTTAGTTAAGATTGTTGCTAGTTTAGCCCAATCGTCAGTGCTGCGTACACTTGCATTGGTATGAATAATAATTTTATAGTTAGGATTGATTAACAATGCCTGTTCTAATATTTCAAAAAAGTCAGGATGCATCAACGGTTCGTCGATTGTCCCGCAGAACTCTAGTGTATGTACTGTAGACATTACTGTGCTTGACAACAGTTTAACTATTGTGTCAACTGATACCATTTGCTTTTTAGGAACAAGAGGTTTACTTCTATTGAAACTGTCGTTGTCGGTTCTTACACAGCCTAAGCAGAGTGCATTACACATACTGCTTAGTTCAAACTGTATCTTTTTAGGTGCGTCTACGTAATCAGTCATAGTCTCTGTCTAACCAAGGAAATAGAGGCTTCCAACTAGTACCTCTCCTTGCATCTAACTCATTGAGGTATTTTTTAAGATTATTAATCAATACAGGATTGTATGCGCCTGCGTTGATAGACGCTTGGTATCCTCTCATCATTTTCCTATCATTCTCATCTGTTATAACAGCATTGATATTATCAAAATCCGCATCAAAGAATCCAGGTGGAAATATCTCAGGAGACATGTGATCCGGATTAAACACCATATTGTATGTTAAATAGACTGGCTTTGTACTAGGATCTTGTCTAAACATATTAACTGCACGAATCTTTTCAACCAATGCTGGAATAGTTTTAATAGTAAGACTACACATAGTACCGTGTACCTGTACATTAATTTTAGGAAAATCCTTAACTAATGCATCAAAGTTTTGTTCCCATTGCACTAGATCTAATCCAGTACGAACATACTCCTGCTGCGGGCCCCATGCGTCAAGACTGCATGTAATCTCAACACTTCGAAGATGCCCTTTAGTAACTAAACTGTTTAACTGTGTTAATATTTTCTTAAACTTTTCATGATTAACTTTTAAGTTAGAAAATATAGTTAATCTCAACTTAGGACAAGGATGTGTTTCAAAGAAGTTGATATTAGTTATCAACTCGGGTTGGAAAAACGGTTCGCCGCCCAGGATGTTATATTTTGTTATGTTAGTTGCGTTAACTGCCAACCATTGCCAAAACTTTTCTAGAATAAGTTTATATTTTTCATCGCTAAGTAATAATTTGTCTAGCTTCTCAACTGGTACTAGATTAAACTTCCTTGCTTCATGTTCCCATGTGGAACTAAGACTTGGGCCACAATAGATGCAGCTCATATTGCAAAGATTACTAAAGTAAACTTCAACCATTGTAGGTGTTATATTGATTGCCTTTGGATTCTCTAATAGTTCTTTAGGTATTAAATCATGAGAGCTGCGAGAGTTTATATCAACTCGATCGCTGATACCGCCTGCATCTTCAATCTTTTTACAATACTGACAACCGTTGCCGGGCCATTTGCCATCTAACATGTCCTGTCTAGTCTTGAGTTTTAACGGTGTATTGTGAAATGTATCAAAGTTAGTGTGATCAATTCTATCGTTGACTGTTCTGTGGCAACTAGATGTTGTTCCGTTCTTTAAGAATATAGTGCTCCACCCCCACTTGTATAAACAAGTAGGATCCGGCATTTTATATTCGTCTAGAAATTTGTTTGGTATCATTTAAACTGCTCCGTAAAGGCATCATATTTACCGCCGCACGTCTTGGCGCATACAGCAAGTTTGCCTTCTGCACAGCTAGACTTTTTCCAGCTGTCGGGTATAAGAGTCTGAAAGAATAGACCGTCTACTATACCTTTTAACTCAGTAAGTTTGGCATTTAGATTGTCTTTACCTACTGCATTGATAAAGTCCCATATTTGACTGCTTTCGGGATGCCAGTACCAAACGTACATTTGCCCGGCTGTCCAACAACAGGGTTGTACAATACCTTCAGCACTGACATATATACTCTTTTCTTCTGCAACTTTACATTTTATATCCGCAGTATCCCAATATTTTTCCATTGCAGATTTTTTATCTTCTTCAAGATGAAAAACTTGTTTACCTAATATAGAATCTAAGTCTGCTACTTTACTAGGCAAGAACTTAACTTCATTTTTAGTACTGGCAATCTTACTGAGTTCTTGTAATGCGCTGTTTCTATACTTAGGATTAGTTGGAGGTTGTAATAGTGTAGTCATACCTTTTCTATTTGCAGCTTGATGCATTTCTTTTGTTACACCGCTTGCGTTTGAAAAGAATCTAGCAGATTTCTTAAACTGAAACTTTTCAAACTTCATGCTGGTTGCAAGTGCTTCTGCTTCTGCCACTTGATGTTCATTATGTGCAAACACAATATAATCCCATCTAGCTCTGCCGCCGGCATTAATAAAAGCCTGTGCATTGGTCATAATCTTACTGAACACAGTATTCTGTCTATATAAATGGTTAGTGTCTGCTAGCCCGTCTACACTAAACACTACGTATCCTTTAGGACCCAGTACATTAGCTAGTTTAGTCCACCACTCTGTTGTTTTTGCACTGCCGTTGGTGTGCAGACTCAGTGTCATTTTAGGATTGTGGTCTCTAAAATATTGAAATATCTCAAGTGTGTCTTTTGCAGCAATAGGATCACCATAGTTGCCGCACATATACATCCTATCAAGTTGTTTAACAAACTCAACGGGGAACATAACTTCAACATCCGATCGTGTTAGTTCAACTTCTGGTAGTTGTGGATTATCTTCGCCACCGTTTATGTTTCTGGCACACATTGGGCAAGCGGCATTACACTTGTCGGTAACTTCTAGGTGCAATGTTTTAATGTCGTTGTATTTGTAAATCATTCTAATATTAACTTTATTGTTGAGCCAGGGCCTACTTGGCTTGGAAGACCGCCGTGCTCAGTTACATACCACTCAATGACAGCCTTATACCAACGCTGACTATCATGATGCGCTTGTTGATTAAACTTATAAATGTTATTATTGGTAGCTTCCATTGAGGATAGTGCTCTAGCCGCTTCTTTTTGCAGTGTACGCATGTCTAATGTTTCTAAATCAATCATGGTCTTCCTATTAACATATATCTTTTATAACCAGATAGCTGTAACTCGCCAGCATATAGTAATCTAGTCATTGGAAACTTGATTTGCATTTCTTCTAAACTGTGAATAGAGTTAATATGATCAGTTACTTCGTGTAGATTGTTGCTTTGTATCACAAACAACGGGTCGGTCTCTAATGGTCTATTGACAAACTTGTGATACCATCGTTCGTGAAAATGTTCTGCACTGGTATTTACTATGAGGTCGGGTACAGTCTTTTCATCTATCTCCTGACCAGTTGTATAGTTTTTTAGTTTATACTGACAGCCTGTTCGATACAACCAACTCATATCTGTTAAATCAAGTTCAACGGACTTGACTCGATAGTCTTTGATAAAATCTATATTAAAAATCTTATCGCTTACTGCACAAGCACTAGGATCAATGTCAACTACTCGCATCTTATCATATGAGATATTTGCAATGTCAAAAAACTTGCGTAACTGTCCATACCATCCAGCTAATAAGAATACAACTTTGAAATCCGTTTGTATTTTTGCCAGCTCAGTTACTAACCAAATCTTACTCTGTACTTGCCCTCTACTAAATGCATCTTGCAATGCAGTTGGGCTATGACCTTCTCTATAGTATTTGTGAAATACATCTAATATTTCATTAGGTGCAAACTTACGCAGAGTATTGATAAACTCAACTATACCTGCATCATCACTAAATCGTATGATAGGATTGTCTGCATAAATCATATGCATTAAAAAATCTACATACTTTTTCGATTCGTCATCACCTGCAAATGTAAAATAGTCGTCTAGACCATGTAACCAACTCAAGTTACTTGTATTTGTTTCCATATTATCCATTAAACCTTTGTTCTAACCATGCAAAATCATTTATCATACGCAGGGCATCTATGTTACCAGCGTGTTCTTTGCCATACGCTGCACCTTGTTTTGCACCGGCAATGGCATACTCACCAAATGTCTTACCATGTCCCAGTGTACACCATGCGTGTAGACGCTGATCTGTTTCGTCTGTCTTTTGTCGATCAATAACTTTGCTGGCTAACTTACAACATTCTCTAAATGCTGATTTCCAAGTATTAAACGGATCAGTGTTAAATGAGTTGACGTTGCTAATCTCGTCCATCTTTTTAAACTTTGTACTGATACTGGTTGTCATATCAGGTTTACTAGTATCCATGTGTTCAGTTAACAGTCTAGGAAATAACTTAACACCGCCATTGCCATAGACTAGATCATTTATTGGATTCTGACTACGCCATACATGCACGTAGTCTAGGTCTTTAGTCTTGTAACTAAAATCAAAACTGTTTAAAATGTGTGCGTCGCCGTCTACTATCCATATCATATCAGTATAACATTTCTTGGCTGCGGTAATATGAGCTTGATGAATGCCTTTTACCCCATGCACACGTTTAGCAAACGGAAAACGACTGACTAGTCGTTGCCAGTTTTCAGTTGCATTGAATTCATTATAACTGATAAACACAATGTCGTACATTATTTCTCCACAGTGGATGTGTTTTTCATTCTCGGAGGATTGGTGTATAAACTCTTAAACAGTTTACTTTGATCTGCACTATACGGTTCACCCATTGTTAGCCCTAGTTCAAACTTTAAACTTTCGCCTAGGCTAGATGTTTCAATATCAACTAGTTTGTCTGTAACTTTAGATGCTTGTTCTTCCCAAAAGTTGTTGAGCCATTTGAAATCACGAACATTAATATAGTCCCAATCAGTGCAGTTGGTCATAAAACAACCTTGCCTGGCTCCGTAAATAGCCCACATACCATTCTTGACATCTAAACCCACATGCATCCATACCATTAGTCGTTGAAAGTTTTTCCAATGTACTTGTTTAGTAAACTGTGCAGGGTCTGCTTTACTACCTTCAAGCAATCCCATCTTAACACCTTCGCGAAATCCTGCTCGCCATGCTTGTTGAGCACTGGCATTATTATGCACATCACTCATACATTGTTCCATCTGGATGTAGTTGATGTCCCAACAGAAGTCAACTTGTGTCTTTGCATTATCTGATTCGGCTGCTTCGTGTGTCTTCATGTCTAATACTAGCTGTGTAGGCCAGCATTTGATTCCACCATTGCCATAGATCAAACCGTTGATAGTGTTTTGTGCGCCCCAACTGATAACACTTTTACTAAGATCAACGTTGTCTTTAAACTCTATCTCTTGTTTTAGAAAATCAGGGCGTACAGTATTGTCGCCGTCTATAACAATAAGACGCTCAGTCTCGCTCAGTCTCGCGCATGCCTTGTGTGCTGCATCACTTCCTTCAACTCCATGGACACGTTTTGCCCAAGGCACTTTAGTTAGCAGATCAGCGTAGTTTTTTTCTGCGTTAGGCTCATCATAACTTAGATATACTAAATCGCAATCGGTTACTTTAAATTTTTGACTCATTTTTATCCTTTACTCCGTATGATTTAAAAATATTAGGTATAACTACCAAACAGAAATCGTTTAAGTTCTCTTCAATAGTATAGGCAAATCCAAACTGTAACTTACCGTCTACAACATTGTCATTGATATCCACCAGCTGTATGCTACCATGCAAATAATGCGGATCATCTTGCTTACAGATATAAAATGTAATGTTGTCAATAACAGTTAGCTTGTCAAGTATGTCATCTCTAAAATACATAGTCCACCCATCAATGGACGGATTGTGTTCTAGTGTTACTTCGTTATCAAAGTTAGCAGTCCTAGGGATTACATACGGAACATTGTTCTTGATTTGAACTTCTTCTTCTATTTCCTCAACTACTCCTTTGGCTAAGTTAAAGAAATATTCTATATTATACTTAGACAAATTTTGTTGGTCACTATATAAATCTATCACCGACTCAATGTCCATTTCAAAACTACGAGCAGTGGGATCAAGTTGATTAACAATGCGGGTAACAGTACCATCATCAGTATACTCAACATACAGTTTACTAACAATACCGTTCATTTTGAATCCTTCATCAAATAAGCCAACATAGTGTCAGTGAGAAATTCATCTTCTACATAATGAAATAGCCCTTGCTGCAACACATTTCCCACTTTGAGATGTCCATCTTTAGTGTAGTAGCTACTCAATACATCAGTCCATTTGGGCGGAACTGTCTTCCAACCTTGTATAGCAGGTTTCATATGAGTAAAACTAGGGCATGTTGCACCCGGGATAACTGATTCTTCTGCTAGTCCCATAAACTTAACAGCTAATGCAGAGTTTACATCTAAGCTGCAAAACTTTTGTGAACGTTGCGGCAAATACTTTTTATAAAAATCTTGCCAGTTATTAGTGATAACATCTAACCATTTAAAAAATTCAAACGCTCTAGCTGTTTTTCTAAAATAAAAGCAACCAATGTACAAGTTTGGTAAGCTGTTGGCAGTGAATGCCTTTCTGTAATGATCGCTTGTTATTATATTTTTTCTATAGTCAGTTACTGCGGATGTAAATGCTAAGTCCTTGCCTTCAAAATATTGCCACCAATGGTCATTAGTATTCAACAATAACATGTCAGTGTCATATACAATATTTTCTTTAAAGGGACTAACATGGATGATTTTCCATCTATTCTCAATCTTCCATGTAGAGTCTGATGCAGAATCTCCCCACGGTATGGGGTTAATATAATCAAATGCATGTCGATACAGCGGAGGTACAGGATCATTTGTTATTAGGCAAGTTGCATTGTGCTTGTTATACTTTTTAATAGTTAATGCCAATGCACATGCCTGACGAACATAGTCTACACTGGAGTTTTGTGCTAAAAATACGTGACCTTTAGACATTGATACACCTCATAAGACTCATTTTATTCATAACGTGTACGTCTATGCCTGTTGTTACTAACGGAATATAGCTACTGAGATTATCTTTTCGTTGCACTAGGAACTTCATCTTATCCGAGTTCATGTCTAACAGTAAGTCTTGACCCATCGTATAAAACATTTTGCCGGGCATGTGCCCTGCAAAGCTGTCTGCGGCCATGCCATTCATCATATGAAGTGCTATACTAAATGCTAAATCATTTCTAAACGTAGTGCTGTGTATTTGATACAGTGCTTTATAATAAGTCCAGTTTGATTTGATATTATCAACAATAGTAAAGAAACTTTCTGTCACTACTGTTTTTCTAAAAAAGAATACAGTTGCCCAGTAAAACGGAATAGAAAAATCACTAACATGGTTAAACTCCGCAGCATCTCGCCACGGTGCAAGATCAAATGATTTTTGATATATTAAAAAATCTCTAGGTTGATTCCAGCAATAGCTTAGTGTCTTAGAGTTTAATATGTAATCAACGTCAATGACTAGTGTTTCATCATAAGGGCTGAGATTAAAACATTGTACCCTAGAGGAGTTTTTCCAATGTAACTTTTTACTTTCAGTGCCATCGTAAAAATATTTTGCACTGAGAGTATTATCGTGAACTGGTATAACTTGATCAAATACATAATGATCAGCTACAGGGTCATTGGTTACTACGCTAACGGGAACTCTTAGATACTGTTTAACTTTAGTAGCGGCAAGATTAGCGATAGCAACATAATCAACTTCTTGATTATTTTGTGCAAATAACAATACACCTCGAGTCATACTATCATTAGACTTTCAACAGTTCTGCTTTGTCGCAGTTGAGAATACCTAGTCCAATACTCGTTAGTTGCACTGTAGTAAACGGACAGTATAGTATCTAAAAAATCTGCGATGTTCTCAATCTCAACCGGCGAGTTATTTTCATCAACTAGCACAGCTCTTGTATCTTTTGCTAAATCAACTAGTGTTTTAACAAAACTGATTCGATTTTCAGTTGCATGAAACACACCGCCGTTATGATAAAATATAATGTTTTGAAAATATTCTTCTTTTAATACTTGTTTTTGACTGGCCAATGTTTCCATATAGTTGGCTATTTCAAATGCCTTTTGGAGCTGTTTATCCATAAGAATCCCCGGGTTAATAGTTCATTATACTATTTTATCCCAGGGATGTCAACCAGTTAGGTTGTATTGGTTTAGGCGATAGCTGTTGCTGTTGCTGTTGGTGCAGGCACATCAACGTTTGCAGTATTTGGTCGTCTTACAAAAAGATTACTATTAATACTGCCGGTTACTGATTCGTCTACACGGTTAACGAATGCATCGCTTGGTGTTGTATCGTCACCAATGTCATTATCTTGCCATGTAATAGTAAAAGTCAACGTACTTGCAGTAGGTCGACTTACTGATACTAAGTACCTGTTTTCTGCATAAACACTAACGCTAGATGACTGCGACAACACAGTAGTTCCAGCTGCACCGATTGTTAAACTGTGAAATCCTGTACCTGAGCTGATTGTTCCGCCTGCGTTAACAGAGCCGGATATCAACGAAGTTGATGTTCCGGCAAAGTTTAACGTGTTAAAACCAGTTAACATATTTGTCCAGTCAGTGTCTTTGGTAGTTGCGGCGGTGCCTGAGCGTGATGAAGTAATGTAAACACTGCCGCCGGCATTAAAGAAACAACGAGCATGATCAGCTGCTGAAACTGTTAGACTGCCTTGAGTATAACCGGCAAATGTAAGTGTAAAACTGTGACTAAGACTTTGTGCTTGACTTGCTCCGCCCCATGTCCCTGCACGACTAATTGGATTAGTAATGCCGCTTGGAGCAGTAGCAGCACTTAACTGGCCTGTGTTTGCCAATGCTTTATCTGCAGAAGTACCAGTTGAAAACTGATTGTACTGATCTCGAATATCTTCACTAATAGTTGTACTTGAAGTAACTACCTGTAGTGTTTGAAATGGTGATCCTCTGTTAGCTGATACACTGGCGGGGCCGTCGACTACTGCTACGTTTGTTTGGTGCTGTCTAGCTTTAGACATATCACTACGTATGTTAGTCCATTGTGTTGTGCTAATGACTGATCCGGCAGCAACTGGGCTACTAGCTACTGCTTGACCGTATCCTGTTTGACCGCTTCCTAATCCCATAACTGATGATACAGTAGATTGGATGTTGTTAAAATCCGTTGCGGTTGCTCTGGTTCCTCTTCCTGCCATTTTATTATTCCTTACAGTATGATAGCTTCAATTAACTTAATGCCATCTTCATCGCTATTTTCAAGCGCAATGGCAAAAGTATCAGGGAAGTTCCCTGCTTTGATTGCGAGATTTTTTAATACTACGTGTGCTACGCCTGCACATCCTGTGCCGGCTGCTACTAGCTTGTCGCCTTTTCTAACTGGTCCAATAACTTTAATGGGAACGCGACCTTTTAGAGCAATATAAGTACCACCTACTAAACCTGCATTCATCATGTAAGCTGGGCTTCCAGACACAGCACCAAATGCTCTGTCTCCTAGATTACAAGCAGTTACTTCTGCTTCGCCGCCTACACAGACTACTGTGCCTATTTCGTATTCATCATCAGCTAGATATTTTTCTGCTAAGTCAGCAAATAAAGCTGCTGTGGCTGTTCCTTTAAAGATTGTAGCGCACAAGTCGCCGTCAATAGTTCTAACAGCAATAGTATTAGGGGTGCCGCTGTCGGGTGTATCAACGCTTGCAGTTCTATATACGCCTGCGCCAACTTGTAAACTATTAGCTTGTGATGCAGTAGTTGCAGTAGTTGCAGACGTTGCATTGCCTAAGAATGAAGATGCTGTTAAGTTGCCGCTGCCATCTCGTGCTGCAATAGTGTTTGGGGCTGCTGTTGTTTTTGCAGATTTGTAACCACTAGCATCATCAGTTGCTGTGTCATCTATTTTAAGTCTGTCAGTTTTGCTTGCAGTTCCGTATAGGTTAGCTGCATGAATGTCTTTAAACGGTACTAGTGTAGTTCCTAGGTCAGTTGTATTTGCTAACCCCGGTAAAATATTTTGATTAACCAACACCATTGGAGTATTAGTTAATGTTTTAAATTTAAGTGTGCCAGTTAATGTTGTACCAATGATTGGTGTTGATCCGTCTGTATCAATCTTTACTTCTAAATCGTTGTCGTCACCTAGTGTGTAGCCAACATCAGCAAATCTAACAATGGAGTCAAACTCAATGCCGCCGGGTCCAACTTGTACAAACTGATCGGAACCAAGCCCGTTCAACTTCATTGCATTAGTAGCTGTACCCCAGAATGCACGTCCTGGATTTAACGGGTCTAAAGGATCACCGTCTGTAATGCCGTCTGAGTTGTCACTGTTTACCAGTGTAACACCTTGTGTAATATATCCAAAACCAGGTATTGCGCTGGCAACGCTTAGTGTAAAGCTGTCTGACGAAATAATAAACATAACTTCGCCGTCGACAAATGCTTGGATAATAGCGTGTGTTGCGCCTGTTGCATCAGTAACAGTGCGCGATTTCATTTCAGTTGTGCCTAATCCAGCAACACCCTGCGGTCCTACTAAAATATAAGTAGATCCATCGTAGATATAAACTTGTTTATTGGTAGTGTCATACCAAAAATCGCCAATGGCTAGTCCGGCTGGTACTGTGGAACTAACTTCGGCGCCGCCTGTAGTTTTCCAACGAGCTGTTGATGCATCATAAAATTTCAGTTTGCGTACAGAAGTATCGTACCAAATCTGGCCGGAAATGGGCCTTGGAGGAGAGTTATTTCCCGCAAAGTTTTCCAACATGTGAAGAAAGTTTTCGTTCTGAACTTCGCCATATCCAGCGTAGTTTTTGCCGATTAACTTAATATCCAGAGTACTGTCGATAGTACCATCTTCTACTACCGCAATAGTTGTTCCGTTATATTTGTCTATGCTATACGCCATTCTAGTTGACCCTTAAATCTAATAGTATTTATGCTCTGAGTATTCTTACCACAGATTGTTCCAGACTGTACCGTCAAACACTTGAGCAATATTTAGATCCGTATTATATATTACTTCACCAGCTTGTATGCTTGATAGTGTGGCTATTTGAGCTGCACTATAGCTTGGAAGTTTGAATCTTGGTACAGAGTTACTAGTGTCTGTACCAACGTTTTGCCAAACGCTAAGTACAGAATTGTAATATTGTACAATATTTAAATCAGTGTTGTAGATAAGTCCCCTGTATGCTAACGTATCTCTTGTAGAAGAATCATACCCCTTCAGCAAAACTGGAACATTCATTTCAATATTTCTAGCGGCAAAAAAACCTAACTCTAGCGGAGATGACACACTAAGACCGGTCACGTTGCCGGTTAAGTTGCCCAATACGTTGCCAGTAACATCGCCGGTTAAGTTGCCCAATACGTTGCCAGTAACATCGCCGGTAACATTACCAGTATGCAAACCATTAGTATTACCAGTTACATTACCATTAACATTTCCTGAAACGTTACCTGTGACGCTGCCAAATAAATTACCAGTAACGTTACCTGTAAGATTTCCTGTGACATTGCCTAATAAGTCTGCTTCAATTATGCCGCCGCTGATATCTGGATTTTCTGAGTATTTCCAGCCCTGGGCCGGAGTGCCTGCAACATAGACAAATCCAACACCGGCATCTGCCTTAGTAATAACAAAATCGTCATCTGCACTAAGGATTGAATCTAAAGATAGGTCAAATACAAAGCTATTACCCGGATTA
>Ga0209550_10004005_pt1 | contig 13993 bp, 10 predicted proteins | sample LauGreSuBDMM15SN_2_FD_187567 | JGI IMG/M metagenome (GOLD analysis project Ga0209550, IMG submission 187567) | Freshwater lake microbial communities from Lake Michigan, USA - Su13.BD.MM15.SN (SPAdes) (version 5) | ecosystem: Environmental > Aquatic > Freshwater > Lake | place: Lake Michigan...
ACTTTGGCCGGACATATCATCCTCATAAAAGTAAATGATAGGTTAGATACAGACGCATTGATGTCTCGGTTGGTAGGATTGGGATTTGAACGAACAGATTTTGTGTATGAGCCTGGACAGTTTGCCATGCGTGGTGGTATCTTTGATATATATTCTTTTGGGAATGAAAAGCCTTATAGGGTAGAATTATTTGGACAAGATGTTGATTCAATCAGGATTTTTGATCCCGAAACACAGCTCAGTGAAAGAAAGCTCCTTCAGGTAAGCATCATACCAAATGCTGATGGTGTTTTTGAAGAGACGGATAAGATTTCATTCTTTGATTTTATTCCGACCAATACCATCATTTATTCTTCAAATTGGCAATTGTTTTTAGATCGATATCAGGATCATGAGGATAACTTGCATTTATTTTTGGAAAGAAAAGAAGATGTTTCTTCCGCTCGCGAAACCGACGATAAAATAGCGGAACTGAACATCAATGATTTCACGCCTTTTTTAGAAATAGAAGAAAAGCTGAATAATTTCACCATAGTGGAATTGTCTCATACATCTACTTTACCCAAGCCAAACCATTTATTACGGTTCGATGTTAAGCCCCAACCTTCATTCAACCGACAGTTTGACTTGTTGATAAAAGACCTTAAAGCGCACGAAGCTGCCCGTCATCAGATTTATATTTTTGCTGAAAATCCCAAACAATTAGAACGTCTTTATTCTATATTTTCCGATTTAAAAGCGGAGATTAACTTTGTGCCCTTAGCAAAATCCTTGCATCATGGTTTTGTTGACAAGGAGAATGGTATTGTTGTTTATACGGATCACCAAATTTTTCAACGGTATCACAAATACAAAATAAAACAAGCTTATAACAAAAGCAAGGCCATCACCATACGTGCATTAAAGGAACTTCAACCGGGAGATTATGTGGTGCATGTAGATCATGGGGTAGGCGTTTTTAGTGGGTTGCAGAAGGTTGAAAATGGTGGAAGAACTCAAGAGGCCGTCAGAATTATTTATCGTGATAGTGATATTCTTTATGTGAACATCAATTCAATCCACAAAATTTCAAAGTATACCGGGAAAGAAGGGCATGTTCCTAAAGTAAATAAATTAGGCAGTGATGCTTGGGTTAAATTGAAGGACAAGACAAAGTCAAAAGTAAAAGAAATTGCATTTGACCTCATCAAGCTTTATGCAGAAAGAAAGTCATTGGAAGGTTTTGCCCATAGCATTGATAATTACATGCAGATTGAATTAGAAGCTTCGTTTATTTATGAGGATACCCCCGATCAGGGTAAGGCTATTGCTGATGTTAAAAGAGACATGGAAAGTCCGCACCCCATGGATAGGCTGGTTTGTGGTGATGTTGGTTTCGGAAAGACAGAAGTGGCTGTGAGAGCGGCTTTCAAAACATGTCTTGATGGTAGGCAAGCTGCCATCTTGGTACCAACCACTATCTTGGCATATCAACATTTTAAAACATTTAGTGAACGGTTAAAAGATTTTCCTGTTACCATAGAATTCATCAACAGATTTAAATCAGCGAAGGAAAAGAAAGAAATCTTAAAGAAACTTGAAGAGGGAAAGATCGATATCATCATTGGTACGCACGGATTGATAGCAAAGGATGTGAAGTTTAAAGAGCTTGGACTGTTGGTAATTGACGAAGAGCAAAAATTTGGTGTGGCACACAAAGAAAAAATAAAGACATTTAAAACGAATGTAGATTGCTTAACCCTTACAGCCACTCCGATTCCAAGAACCTTGCAATTTAGCTTGATGGGGGCGAGAGACCTTAGCATCATAAACACACCTCCTCCAAACAGGCAACCCATTCAAACAGAAGTCTTGGTTTTTAACCAAGATGTAATTCGTGATGCTTTGTATTTTGAAATTGAAAGAGGTGGACAAATCTTTTTTATACACAACAGGGTAAATGGATTGCCTGAAATGGCAAATTTACTCAAACAGCTTTGCCCTGATTTAAGCATCGGTTTTGCCCATGGGCAACTTGAGGGCCATGAGCTAGAAGAAAGAATTTTTGACTTCATTTCAAGGAAATACGATGTATTGGTTTGTACAAACATTGTAGAAAGTGGGGTTGATATTCCCAATGTAAACACCATTATCATCAACAATGCGCACCAGTTTGGGTTGAGCGATTTGCACCAGCTAAGGGGTAGGGTAGGCCGCAGCAATAAAAAAGCTTTCTGCTATTTATTAGCGCCTCCTATCAGTACATTACCGAGCGACTCCCGTAAGCGATTGCAAACATTGGAGCAGCATGCTGATTTGGGCAGTGGTTTTCAGATTGCCATGCGCGACCTAGATATACGTGGAGCTGGTAATATGTTGGGCGGAGAACAAAGTGGCTTTATGATTGAAATCGGTTTCGAGATGTACCAAAAAATTCTTGATGAAGCCATTAGAGAATTGAAACGGACCTCTTTTCGTGAAGTTTTCAAAGATGAGATTAGCCAACAAGATGATTTTGTTCAGGATTGTACCATCGATACAGACCTTGAGATTCTAATTCCAGATAGTTATGTTGAGCAGATTGCAGAGCGCTTGGTTTTATACACGAGGCTAGACAATTGTAGGGATGAAGAAGAGTTGAGCAAGTTTCATGTTGAAATGGGAGATCGATTTGGACCTATTCCAGTTTGTGTTGAAGATTTGTTCGTAACTGTTAGGTGCCGTAGATTAGCCGTGGAGTTGGGTTTTGAACGCATCACCTTGAAACAAAAAACACTCAGGTGTTATTTTGTAAACAACCCTGATTCTCCTTATTTTATTTCTGAATTGTTCAATTCCATTCTTTTCCATCTTCAAACGAAAACAAATAAAAGTACCCTGAAACAAACAGGAAAAAATTTCCTGCTTGTCACAGAGCATGTAGATTCGATGGACCAAGTACTTACTTTTCTAAATAGGCTTCATGAAACAGTGAACAGTAGAAAAGCATTGCCACTGTCTATAGGGGCCTGATCCAAATATTTCTAAAACTTACTGGATTGCCATGGTCTTGAAGGCTGATAGGTTCTTTAGCTCCATGAGGTTTATATTCGGGAATTCCAATGTATTCAGTTCCTCCCCAGAGGGTAGCATTGTTTTGAACAAGAACACCATTGTGAATTACAGTGATGCGTGCAGCCGATTGAAGGCGTCCATTTTCTCCAAACTTTGGCGCTGTAAAAATTACATCATAAGTCTGCCAAACCCCCGGCTCCCTGCATGCGTTGGCAAGTGGAATGAGTTGCTTGTAAATGCTGGCCGCTTGTCCATTAGAATAAGTTGCATTGTTGTAATTGTCCAACACCTGCAATTCATATTTCCCCATAAGGAAGATACCACTGTTCCCCCTCCCTTGTCCGTCTCCCACTACTACAGATGGCGTTCGCCATTCAATGTGCAACTGACAATCGCCAAAACCTTGTTTTGTGGTAATCATTCCCGATCCCTTTTTGACTGTCATGGCTCCATCCGCTATCGTCCATTCTACAGCCTTCCCTTTTTCGCCTGTCCAGGCTGAAAAGTCATTTCCGTTAAACAAAACAATGGCGTCAGATGGGGCATCTTGCGCTGTTTTTCCTGGTGTAATTACTGCTGGAACAGGTGTCCATAATTCAGATAATTTTGGATCTCCCGTACGAGTTTGTCCAATAGTTGACATTGCTGAAATACTAGAAAGCAGCATCAATGCATATTTTTTCATGCGCATGGTAAATGGAGTTTAATAAATTGTTTGAATTGATTTGAGGTTGAATATACAAATTAAAAAATTATTTACTTATATGTTGAAATTGAATTTCGCTTGAAACAAACGTTTAACTTTAGAAACAATTTGTCTTTAAATATGTTAAATCAGAGTGTTGCCGATTTTTTGCAAAGTTTTTGTGGATTTTTTTTAATTTTTACATTTTAATAAATAGGCATAGATGGAGTCGATTGTTACTGAAGGGGTTAAAATTAGTGTTGAGCAGTTCTATCAGCCGGATTATTCCAATCCGCAGCAAAGGGAATTTATGTTTGCTTATAGGGTTACCATTGAAAATTTCAATTCTTTTCCAGTTCAATTGTTACGAAGGCATTGGTTTATTCAGGATAGCAGCGCTGAGCAGCGTGAGGTAGAAGGGGAAGGGGTTATTGGGATGCAACCAATTATTCCGCCTCAGGATCAATATCAATATATATCAGGATGTAACTTGAAGTCTGAACTGGGCCAAATGTTTGGAACATATTTGATGGAAAATGTGCACACAAAAGTTAAGTTCAATGTAAAAATCCCGGTTTTTCAGATGGAAGCTCCTTTCAAAAGAAATTGAAGGGAAAAAGTCTAAAACATAGTTTAATTTTACAATTAAGTATAATACACAAAAAATAGTTGGGTTAAATTTTTTTTATGAGTTATAAAGTATCTTTTAATAATAAGAACAGGGTGTTTTGGAACGCGTTGAAGGCTGAAGTAGATGGCTATTTTGAAAAAAACAGCATCAAGAAAACCGGTAACTGGAAACTTTATGGCAAAACAATGATTATAATTCCATCGATGCTTGGTTTATATGCATTGCTTATGCTTGTTGATATGCATTGGGCGCTGACTTCCTTTCTTTGGGTGTTGTTTGGACTAAACATGACAGCAATAGGGTTCAATGTGATGCACGATGCCTGTCACGGCAGTTTCTCAACAAAAGGTTGGGTGAATGAAATCTTTGGACTAACCAATAATTTTCTTGGGGGCAATGCTTTTTTATGGAAACTCAAGCACAACATCATTCACCATACATATACAAACATTGATGGTGTTGATGATGACATCAACAACATGCCTTTTATGCGCGAGTGTACTTCACAACCTTGGAAGCCTATGCACCGTTTCCAAAGTACATATATGTTTGTGCTTTATGGGTTCACTTCTTTGTTCATGTTTTTTTCTGATTACATCAAGTACTTTTCAAAGCGCATCTATACCACACAATTAAAGAAGATGGAAACCTCTGATCACATTGTGTTTTGGTCAGGAAAAGTATTTTTCATACTTTTTTACATTGTATTGCCCATAGCAATGATTGGTTGGAAAGGTTGGTTATTGGGATTTTTGATAAGCCAGTTTACACTTGGTTTAACGTTGGCGTTTGTTTTCCAATTGGCACACGTGGTTGAACACGCTGAATTTGATTTCGCGGGTGTTGATCCAAAGCGTATCGAAGATGAATGGGCCATTCACCAAGTTAAAACAACGGCTAATTTCGCTTCTAAAAATAGAATTGTAACCTGGTTTGTAGGTGGTTTGAATTACCAAATTGAACACCATCTCTTCCCAAGAATCAGCCATATTCATTATCCTGCAATCAGTAAGATTGTTAGAGATACCTGCGCAAAATTTGATCTACATTATATCTATTTCGAAACCACAAGATCTGCAATTGCCTCTCATGTGAGGTTCATGCATTCAATGGGGAAAAGGCCCGCTATGGCCTAAATTTTTTAGTGGGGTTTATATTTAGATCCCGCTAAAATTTTTGCAGCATCCATGCTTATCAACTGATCAATAGTGGTTGATTTATTTTTACGCATGTACGTTTCGATAATTTTTCGGCCAACGAACAATGAAATGAAACCTGGCGACCCTTGCCCGAATTCCACTGTTTCAGGTGCATCTCCTATGAATGAACGTATTTTTAAAAGATCTGTTTCATACAAAAGGTTGTTTTCAGTGAAATAATTCCAAATTAATCCTTCATTGTCTGTTACGCCTTTTAACTGTGCTGTAGTATAGCCCAATTTGAATTCATCCTTTTTAATCGGTAAGAATAAATCAAGTAAATACATCCTTTTGCCGTGATCCACCAATATTTCCAAAAAGTTTTTTGAATTATAATTTAGTGGAATGATGTCATCGATGATATTTTTCATGCAGTTAACAGAAATATATTCTGTTGTGAACCTTCTGGATAGATATTCTGGATAAAGCTGTTGCCCTGGCTCTGATGTGTAAAAGCTTGATTCCCCCCCGAGGTGAAGCTGTAGCCCAGTACACAATGCATTTGTAGTGATGATTTCCGACTGAATTCCTGTCGCGGTATTCACAAAGGCATCCATTGGTCCTATAAAGGGTATAAATTCATTTGGAAGTTTGTAGCCGGGGAAGTAATAGGCAACATTTTTCAGTGCTTCTTTTGTTTCTAAAGTGGCTTCCTCAATTCCTTTTTCAATTGTTTTCGATGAATCAAATATTGGTTTATAATCGTGGATGAATTTTTTGATGTTGACGCTAAAATTGATGCTGTCTTCTGTACTCAAGCCTACAATTTTTTCAATGAAATCTGTATAAAAATTTGGGTACTTCTTTTCTAGTTCTTTCAATGAATAGGAAAGATTTAATGTGTCTGTCTTAAAAAAATCTTGGTCAAATCTTCTAACTGTTAAATTGATTTTTACGTTGCTCACATCTGGGGTTTTTGGACCATCATTGCAGGAAACTCCTATTAAAAAAATTAAAATCCAAAAGGAAAGCTGTTTCGTAAACATAAATAAAAGAATTTAATGGAAAATCGTTCTAATGTATGTTGCAAAAATAGAGGAAAGGATTTTTCTAAAGATAGATTCTCAAAGTTTTAGCATTTATTCACTTGAATTCCTCAATTTTGCGGCATGAAGGTATTCCTTGCTCAGCAAAACTATCATATTGGAAATTTCGCATTGAACCTAGAAAAAATGCTCCAGGCAGTTGAAGAGGGCAGGAGCCTTGGGGCTGATTTGGTTGTTTTTTCTGAATTGTCGGTATGCGGATACCCCCCGCGTGATTTCCTGGAATTTGAAGATTTTATGTTGGAAGCAGAAGCATCTGTTGATGCCTTGGCTAAGGCCTCTGTTGATATTGGTATTTTGGTTGGCACACCAACCAGAAACCCTCAACGTGAAGGAAAGGATTTGTTGAACTCAGCGGTCTTGCTTTATAATGGCGTGGTTCTTGGTATTGCACACAAAAGCCTACTTCCTAATTATGACGTTTTCGATGAATACCGATATTTTGAACCTGCCTATAATTGGAATGTTATTGAATTCAAAGGACAGAAAATCGCTGTTACCATCTGTGAAGATATTTGGAACCTCGGCGATAATCCGCTCTATCGTGTTTGTCCTATGGATAAACTCATGCTACAATCACCTGATTTGATGATCAACATCTCAGCTTCTCCTTTTGATTTTAGCCATGATGAAGATAGAAAAGAAGTGGTTAGGTTGAACGTATTGAAGTATAAAATGCCGTTGATTTATTGCAATGCTGTTGGTGCACAAACAGAGATTGTTTTTGATGGTGGCAGCTTGGTTTTCAACAGCGATGCTAGCTTGTTTAAGCAACTGAATTATTTTCAAGAAGATTCATTTTTAATTGATACTAACCTGCTTTTTGTTGAAAATGCAACAAGCAATCTCGATACCCCACCATTGTTAAATGATTCAATGCGGTTTTCTCATACCGACAATCCACTTGAAATTATTGATTACCTCACAGCAAGTGACAACATCGAACAGATTCATCACGCGTTGGTTCTTGGCGTTCGTGATTATTTCTCCAAAATGGGGTTCAAAAAAGCAATCCTTGGCAGCAGTGGTGGCATAGATTCAGCAGTGGTATTGGCTTTGGCAGCTGAGGCCTTAGGAGCAGAAAATATCACATCAATTCTTATGCCTTCAGGATTTTCGAGCAGTCACTCTGTTGATGATGCTATTGCGCTCAGCAAAAACTTGGGCAATCCATATCATATCATTTCAATTGAATCCATTTTTGATACTTTCTTGCAAACATTAAATCCTTTGTTCGAAGGCACTGCATTTGGTGTTGCTGAAGAGAATATTCAAAGCAGAGGTAGGGGAAATCTTTTGATGGCCATTGCCAATAAATTTGGTTACGTGTTGTTGAATACTTCCAACAAAAGCGAGTTGGCTACAGGCTATGGAACGCTATATGGTGACATGGCTGGCGGGTTGAGTGTGTTGGGCGATTTGTACAAAGTACAGGTTTATGCTCTTGCTAAATACATCAACCGAAATCACGAAATTATACCAGAAAATATCATCGTAAAAGAACCTTCTGCAGAACTGCGCCCAAATCAAAAGGATAGCGATAGCTTACCGGATTATTCAATCCTTGACAACATTTTATACCTATATATAGAAGGTAGAAAAGGACCTAAAGAAATTATAGAAGCCGGTTTTGATGCTGATTTGGTGAAACGTGTTCTTAAAATGGTCAATATAAACGAATATAAAAGAAATCAATTTTGTCCTATAATCAGGGTAAGTACCAAAGCTTTTGGCGTTGGAAGACGATTACCAATTGTGGCAAAATATTTAAGTTAATTTCTATGCATACCTTGTACCCAATATGAATGGCATTGTTTATAAATCAACTGGAAGCTGGTATGTTGTTAAAGGCAGCAACAATGAATTCTATAAAGCGCGTTTAAAAGGAAAATTCAAAATGGATGGGTTCACTTCCACCAATCCTGTTTCTGTGGGGGACGAAGTTGAATTTGAAACGGAGGATGAACTAGAAAGAAGTGTAATGATAATTGCAATCTTTCCAAGAAAGAATTACGTCAACCGAATTTCTCCCGCAAACAGAAGGCAGCATCATATCATCGCATCCAACCTCTCACAATCCTTGCTGATAGCTACTTTGCGGGAGCCCAGAACCTCGCAGGGTTTTCTAGATCGATTCTTAGTTACCTGTGAAGCTTTTCACATTCCTGCCATAATCGTCTTCAACAAATCTGATCTGTACCAAGAAAAAGAAACCTTGGTTTTTGAAGAACGAAAAGCAATGTATGAAAAAATCGGGTATCATGTATTGTTGACATCTGTGTCAGAAAAAACGGGTATGGACACGTTGAATGAAATCCTACACGAAAAAGTTACCTTGCTAAGTGGACATTCAGGTGTTGGGAAGTCAAGTTTGATTAATTATATCTTGAAAGGGGCAAATATTAAAACACAGGAAGTCAGTGGCTGGAGCGGCAAAGGGCTCCATACAACAACTTTTGCTGAGATGTTTGACCTACCTGATGGTGGAAAAATTATTGACACACCCGGCATGCGTGAGTTTGCAGTTGCAGACATGACAAAACAAGAGCTCTCTCACTATTTCCCTGAAATGCGTGTGTTGATATCATCATGCCAATTCAACAATTGTTTGCACATCAACGAACCAGGATGCGCTGTTAAAAATGCAGTTGCTGAAGGAATCATTCATGAAGACAGGTACATAAGCTATTACAACATCCTAGAAAGCATTGAAGCTGTCGGATATTAAGACCTAAACTTTTTTACACGGGGTAATTTTTCTCCACTCAACAATCTTTCTGCTCCAACATTTTTACCATTCGTAGGCGGCCAAACCCTCTTGGCACATGAAGATGTAGAAACTGAAATGATGAAGACAGCTAAAAGAAGTTTTAAAAAAAAGTATTTCATATTGCTTGTTTTTTTATTTGAACCAGCTGCTATACATAGAATAATTATTGGCAATTCTTTCTATCTCACCTTCAATTTTTTCTGGTGAAATGTCTTTTACTTTTTTAGCAGGAACACCTGCAAAAATAGAACCTGAGGGAACGATGGTTCCTTCTAAAACCACCGCTCCTGCTGCAATAATAGAATTACTCCCAATCTCTGCCCGATCCATCACTATTGAGCCCATGCCTATTAACACATTGTCGTGAATGGTGCAACCATGTACAATGGCTGTATGCCCAATGCTAACATTATTCCCTATGATTGTTTTGTTTTTTTCATAGGTACAGTGGATAACTGCATTGTCTTGAATATTTACTTTATTGCCAATGATGATAGAATTTACATCGCCTCTTATAACCGCATTGAACCACACACTGCATCCCTCACCCATGGTTACGTCTCCTACAATGGTAGCGTTGGGAGCTATGAACGTATCGGCTCCAATGGAAGGAGAAATTCCTTTTACAGTTAATATTACTGGCATATAATTTTTTTAAAGTTAAAACAATCCTTCTTCGCAAAAACGAATTATTGATGATTTTTTATGTTGCTAAAATTTGAATATTAAAGTTATTAGGTTGATGGAAAATCTTAGGCTTAGATTTTCTTTTTTGCGAATTCAAACCCACCATAGCATTATTTTATCGAACTTTACCCCAATGAATCAACGTGAACTTTTTCTTCAACATGTAGCTCAAACTTCATTAACTCCTCTAGCCTTGGAAATTGTGAAAGCTGAGGGATGTTATATGTGGGACAAAAATGGCAAGGAATATTTGGATTTAATAAGTGGAATCAGTGTGTGCAATGTTGGACATAGAAACCCGCAAGTGATAAGTGCAATCAAAGATCAGCTTGATAAATACATGCACATCATGGTTTATGGAGAACTTGTTGAGTCTCCTCAAGTTTTATATGCTGAAAAAATTGCCTCTATTTTACCCGATTCGCTTAACTGCATTTATTTCACCAACTCTGGCGCTGAAGCAACAGAAGGCGCTATGAAACTTGCAAAAAGACTTACTGGCCGTCCTAATATGGTTGCTTTTAATGAGTCGTATCATGGCTCTACGCAAGGCGCGTTGAGTGTTATGGGCAGTGAATATTGGAGAAATGCCTATCGTCCTTTGTTGCCTGGCATTCGCCACATCGATCATAATGTACTCGCTCAGTTAGATATGATTGATTGCAACACCGCCTGTGTAATTGCTGAGCCAATTCAAGCTGAAAGAGGGGTATTGAGTCCATCGCTTGCATGGATGAAGGCCCTGAGAAAAAAGTGCGACGAAACAGGTGCCTTATTGATTTTAGATGAAATTCAAACTGGCTTTGGAAGAACAGGTACTATGTTCGCATTTGAACAATTTGACATTGTGCCAGACATCCTCCTGCTCGGAAAAGCCATTGGTGGTGGCATGCCGCTGGGTGCTTTTGTTGCTGAAAGAGAACGTATGATGGCCTTCGCAGATAATCCTATTTTGGGGAATATTACCACCTTTGGCGGGCATCCTGTTTCTTGTGCTGCTGGACTTGCAGCACTTGATTATTTAATGGATGCAAAATTAATGAGTACCGTTGATCGCAATAGAAAACTGTTTAAAAAGCTGCTTAAACACCCAATGATTCTGTCATTTAGGTCGGCTGGTATGTTGATGGCCATTGAGTTTGATTCTTATGAAACCAATAAACAAGTAATTGACTGTTGCATTAAAAAAGGATTGTTTACAGATTGGTTTTTATTTGCTTCCAATTGTATGCGCATTGCACCTCCTTTGATCATAACAATTGAACAGATTTATGATGCTTGCAACATCATCATTGAAGCGTGTGATTCAATTTTGGATGAAGAAGAAGATGATTGCTAAAAGGAAAACCGGAAGCTTCCAAAAATGCCAAATCTCTTGTAGTCCTCAACTGGAAATGGTTTGGGCAAAATTCTCCAAACAAAATCTATCCGAAAGAATCTAAAAATATTGTCCACCCCAGTGCCAACTTCAACATAGGTTTTGCCATTTAAGCTGCTAAACGGTGCCCCCGGATACATATTTAAAGAATTGTTTTCATCGCTTAAAGACCCCCACAACATTTTTGCATTCCAAAACTGACGAAATTTCAAATATTTATTGATGGGAAGCAACCTGAAAACGCCACTTCCGAAATTATGCTCAATGTTTAAACCTGCATATTGATCTGCAATGTATTCAAAGCGATTCATCAGGTTGAATGCATATTTGTTGTAATAATAAATCTCATTTCCCGGTGCAACAGACAACAGCATATAGGGTAATTTTCCCTTAATTTTTCCTGCATATAAATTATAATAAAAACTACCAGCAGGTGGAATTTTAACATAGTCAGAAACACTTATGTTGATTTTTTGGTAGCTATAATTACTCTTGAAAACATTTTTAACACCCGTTGAAAGCAAAAGCTCTACAATTGGAAAATCACTGCCCAAGCTGGTTCTAAAAAAATCATCCTGAAGAAATCTTTCTAGGTATGCCATTCTAAATTTAGTGTTGACTTCAACGTTATTGAAATTTCCAGGATCTTCAGTTGTTGGAAATTTTTTTTGATTAGGGAGGTTGTTTATTGGGTTGAATAACTTTCTGTGCAAATTCAAGGTAAATGAAAATCCATTCTTCCACTCCTTGAAAAACTCTATTTTTTGTTGTTCAATCGAAATCAATTTTATGGGCACATTGGCTTTTCTGAAAGCAAGGGCAAACAAATTATCATATCCAATTTCATCATAATAAGATTGGCCATAATCCATGTCTTTTTTATAAATAACCCTGATGCTGCTTCTTGGGTTCTTCCCCAACATGTACAACGCTTCTAGCTTGCCTTTTAGCTTCTTATCCAGTGTTCCATACGCCAAATATGTAGATAAATATATCTTTCTGCTGAAATGATAGTTTGTGCTTAAATCAAACCTGAACCGAAGCCCTTCATAGTTATTTCCGCTGATCCAATTCATCCATGGACCAATTTCATAGTTGCCAACATATTTATAACCTGAACCAATGAATTTCAGCCAATCTGTATATTGCTCAAATGCAGGCATCTTTAATAAAGTGTCTGCCATCTTATAAATGCTGTTTTCATTTTTGTTAAGCGTATCATGCCTGCTAGCTACCCAAAAACTATCTGAATGTTCCAACGCATCATTTGCCACAATAATGATTTCTTTTCTTTTATCGTCAATCGAATTTGGTGCAATTAATTGCAGTAAGCTGTCATTGTCAAATCGAACATTTTTGTAGGTAGTTGTTTTTCTGCCTATCAAACTCAAATTTTTCTTGCCAGTAACAAGGAAATCTGCTATGAATTTATCCTTGCTTAAGAACCACGTTGAGTCGTTTATTAAACTGAATTCTTGCACCAGACTTAGCTTCTCAATAAAGTTGATATTGGAACCAGGCGACACTTGCAAGTTCATTTTTTGCACAGCATAGCTGCTATCAGCTATCCATGCATCACCTTGAAAAGTGTTTTCCCCCTTTCTTTTTGGAAAGAAAACCAAATGGAAAAACCTTTTGCCCGCAACGTATTGTGTATCCGGTACCTTGTAGTGATAATATAGGTCTCCATCATTGCTAATGGGACTAACATAATCTTTATCAAATACGGGAATGAAGTTTTTATAAATGTTGATGTTTTGATACGTGCCTCCGAGAAACTTACTTACACTTTCGTTTTTTAATCCAACTGTTTTGCTAGCACGAATTTGCTCAATTGTTTTTTGCGGAGATTTTTGTTTATAATAATCTGAAATGCTTTCTACCATATAAATTGGCAAGATGGGAGAGGCTTCAGAAACAGTATCTACATTATTTAAAATGAATTTAAATGGCTTGGGTGGTAAAATGCTTTTTTGCATTTTTTCTACATTCACATGATTGAGATCCAATTCCAACTTGTTGTATGCTTCGTATGCATAATTACTTAGATTGCTGATATCATGTTGGTCTTTGTATTTTACAATTTTCCTCCAAAGTAATAAGCCTCTTCCTATTTTACTTTTTACAATAACTTCATTGATGTTTTTTTTTCTTTCCATTTTGATAACAACTTCTAACTTTATTTGTGTTGTATCAAGCAAAGCAACATAATCTTCAAAGCCAGCATAGCTTATCACCAATGTAGCGGAGGGCCAATGTCCCAAGTAGAATTTGAAGCTTCCTGAAGAGTCGCTGAGTTTTGAAAAATTTGTTCCCTTGAAGTTTACCGTTGCAAACGGAATGGCTTCATCTGAATGATTGTCTCTAATAATTCCATGCAACTGTTTTTGTTGAGCATGGATGAACTGTAAGGGAAAGAAAAAAAATATCAATAAAAAAAACGACAGTCCCTTCTTTCTCATCTTACAAAGGTAAGAATCAATCAAAAGAAGGAAGAAGGTTCTGTGTTAATTTTATTTGCTAAGATGCATGCTTCTTTCTTTATAGAGCGTCCTGAAATAAGG
>Ga0209550_10004007_pt1 | contig 13987 bp, 20 predicted proteins | sample LauGreSuBDMM15SN_2_FD_187567 | JGI IMG/M metagenome (GOLD analysis project Ga0209550, IMG submission 187567) | Freshwater lake microbial communities from Lake Michigan, USA - Su13.BD.MM15.SN (SPAdes) (version 5) | ecosystem: Environmental > Aquatic > Freshwater > Lake | place: Lake Michigan...
GGAGGTTTTTTAATATCTAGCAGCGGGGCCTTGTGCCAAAATATGGTATATACTAGATGAGAGTCTACCGTTACTGTGTCTATGTAGCTACTGGTCGTAGTGAACATATATGGGATGCCATCCGAGATCAAGGATGGATCTCTGCCACAGTGGATCCTGAGATCACCTACTACTGGATACCAGAACATCTACACGCATGGTGCCTACTGATAGATCCTAGTATGCGAAGACTCAGTGAACATGATGTCTATGTATAGCGTATATAGAGCATTCAAACACCATAACCTCTGCAGCGGGGCCACTGTATAAGCACTGGTATCCAGTTGATCACGCTGGAATAATGGTTCAAACAGGTCAAACAAGCGTGATCTCATAGTAGAATCTATAGTCTAGATAAAGTCAAGAGCCTTGGTTGGAGAGGCTATGCTCAAATGGTCACACAATTCCACACTTTATTGCACTTTGTCACACTTTTTACTACCAATTTGAGTCCCACGGCCAGCGCAGCGGCCTCTACACGCAAGCCAGGGGTCAGTAAATCACACTTACTGAGCATTTACACACATATTCACATGTATACGAATACTATGCAATCCATTGCAGCGGGGCCTATGTGTTACTGCCATTTTAAACCTCCCTGTTTATGGGCTTCTGCACTCAGTAATTAATCACGCTGTCTATACACACATGCTATACAGTTCTCTAGCGGCCCGCATGCCATTACACTATAGTTTATACCACAGTCATTACTATGCCTATAACTAGACCCATTGCAAAACTCACTAGACTCATTGCTACTAGAGTTATCGCATAGTAGGCACTATCCAAGACCAGTGTGCTTAACCATAAAGGATATGTTATAGCTAGATCCTGCCATTCCGAGGCCAGTCTTTGATTGAGTGTATGCACCTAGTATTTACATCTTGATCTTGTAAAAAATGTCTACAAAAATCTGCGCTGCTGCTTCGCAGATAAAAAATTTGCGGCCCCTTCGGGATCAAACGTTTCCTGCTCGATCCCACATGGCAGCAAGATTGATTGCTACACAGCTACGAGCACTCACTGTAGGCAGCACTTCATGTTCTACCCATCCTGGAAAGATCACCATCAAGCCTGTACGGACTTCGACCTTGGTGTCGGCCAATATCAAAGGTGCACTGTCTTGATCACAGTCTAGATAGATCACACAGCTGAACAGCATGGGCCAATGATCGTGCCTGTGTGTGAAATCACCTGGTTTGTACTCAGCTACCCAGCAATTGATCACAGCCAGTTCTAGACCCTGTCCCAGCACAGTTTCTGTCACGTATTCGCAGCAGCTCACAGCCAGTTTACACAAAGGCTGCAGTTTGGTGTTGCGTCTGTGACTGTCATAGGGGCTCACATAGTCTGCATTCACATTGCTGGTTATGGAGGGTTCTTCTAGTCGCAGTTCTTCTACAGCCTGTCGTGCATCATCTAGTTCTTGGGTGTAACTGCCTAGATCAACTGTGAAGTAGGGCAGCGAGACCTTGAGTTTGTGGCCCGTGATCATGTCATGCTCTCTAGTAGGCCCATACACCAAACCATGATCTCATGCGGTCTCCGGGTGTGGCCTGCTTTGGGGGTTCTGGCGCTGGCTCTGCCATGTGAGTCAGCACGGCCTCCTTGATGTCGCGGAATCTGCGCTGCTGTGTGTCTGCACCTAGGATGACCACAGCTGATCTAGATCCTCCCCGGACCACCACGAGAGCCATGCACCACCCAGCGGAGTTGGTAAATCCAGTCTTTGATACTGTGATGCCATCGAACTCAATCAACACGGGTCTATTGGTATTTTCTATATCTAGCTTGGTCAATCTCTTGCCCTGGCCTGATTCTAGAGCTGCAGTCTTTTGGGTGGAGATCTCTGCGATCACGGGGTAAAGATCACTAGTTCTTATCATGGTGATCACGTCGTGTGCCGTGGATCTGTTGCTGCTGCTGAGCCCTGAAGCATCCACAAAATGGGTATTCCGCATGGCCAGGGCCTGTGCCTTGCGGTTCATGCTCTGTACAAACTCTCGGCGTCCTCCCGGATAGGCCTCTGCCAGAGCCTCTGCTGCACTGTTGTCCGATCGTACCAAGACCGCGGTGATCAAGGTTCTGCGACTGTATGAACCCTTGATCAGTCTAGGGCTGGCCTGATTCAGCTTGATCACACGATCTAGGTCCTGATCCTGATCCAGACTCACCATCACGGTCATCAGTTTGGTTAGACTGGCGATGGGGCGTGTTTGATTGAGATTTTCGCTGTGACGCCACCGTTCTTCAGTGATATTGTAGACAGCTAGGCTGACAGCAGACGCAGGTTGGCTCAGGATCAAGGCCAGTAGTATCAATAGTCTAGGCATGAGATATTTAACTATAGGGTCCTAGATAATGTTTGATAACGAAAAGAGTAAATACTTGTATGAAATTTATATCTGCTATATTGGTCTCTGTCTTGATATCGGGCTGTGCCACAGTGCAGTCCTGGATACCATCATTCTGGGACGACAATCAATCAGCCTACATCACGGAAGCTAGACTCACTGTAGAGCGAGTCGACTGCGCACTGCCACAGGTACCACAGGTTCTACGACTGCATGAAGATCTACGCAGATTTGAACTGTATTCACAGGCCAAAGGCAGTCTACAGCAGGATGTCTTGCGTGTGATAGAACCCATGCAGGTCACCGTTAAAGAATGGCGAGATCGTGGTGAGGGTTCTCGAGTCTACTGCGAAATCAAAAAGAAACTGCTGCTACAGCAGGGTGAACGGGCCTCTAAGGTCATACTAGGGAGATGGTGATGCTGGAACAATTAGAATTTTTATCAACCTGTGGCAGACCCTGGGCGGAACAGCGAGCACAGATGGCTCTTGAGATCACTGGGGCTCAGCAACGCGGAGAAATATCTCAATCAGAATACCAGGCTCTGATGGCAGACCTTATTCAATCGGATAAATTAAATGCAGAAGCAGACGACATGGATATCAAAAATCTCTTGGTTTCCTGCATAATGATTGGAGCTAGACTAGCATGAAAATACGTGATATCATCACAGAAAACATATTCACCTGTGATTACCACAAGGTCATGGATGCCGTAGCGCATCTGTATCAGACACACTATGACGTCAACATCTGGGAACGTGCAGACGGGCATGATGAAGCGGCCAAAATGCTGATGAAGCAGCATCCCACAGACGATGAACTGGACTACATCATAGATACAGCAGAACTACCCGAGCGTTTTCTAGAGCTAGACTTTCCTATCAATGACGAAATAATGTTTGGAGTCAAGGATCAGGATCAAGAACTGGGCGAAGAGCCTGCTAGCCGTAGCCTTTGCACCAGCGGCAAGCCAGACAGTGCGCTGGGTGCCAGCCAATTGGCATCATGCAAAAGCCAGGGCTATCGCAGCCGTGACGGCGGCAAGAGTCACAAGGTAGGATCAGAACGCATCTCAATGAGGGGCAAAAAGATCAAGGGCAAGAAATACGGTGGCCCCCTGCCCGATTGGTCATGATATCAGTAAACGCCACTGACCTATTAATAGCACCCCCGGCCATGCCCGATCCTCGGTTCCGTCGTTCAGTGTTGATGCTCACACACGAACACGATGAAGGATCATTTGCTCTATGCGTGAATAGACCCACGCCTCACAGTCTAGTAGATGTATTGCGGGACAGCAGTATAGATTGCATAAACCCACCAGCTATACCTGTGTATTGGGGTGGTCCTGTCAGTACCAACAGTTTGTGGATGCTGCACAGCACAGATTGGGTCACTGATGATACTGCCATAATCAGTTCGTCCTGGGCCATGACTTCATCGGAAAGCATGTTTCACAGCATTGCGGACGGTGACACCCCTAGGCATTTTCGTATAGTCATGGGCTACTGTGCATGGAATCGAGGACAACTAAATGCGGAACTCCGTGGACACGGGCCTTGGCAGAAACAGAACAGCTGGCTAGTGGCTCAGAATCTAGGACCTGAATGGCTGCTAGAACAAGATGTAGAAAATCTATGGAGCTCTGCTACTACTCTGTGCTCGCACCAGGCTGTCGATAGTTGGCTCTAGTCTAATAACACTCTTTGACAATATAATAAGCAGGCTTAGGATACTTTACCTCTAGCTGTTCTGCTTTGATCCATGCATTCATTGCAGGCGCATTAAAAAACAGTTGTGGCCCTATTACAGGCTTATGGGTCTTTGAATCTACCACTGTTACATAATTGCTTTTGGCCATGACAGCTCCTATAGTGTGTTACTTACCGTTGCGTTAAAAGAACATGTCCGCAGTCAGCCATCTGACCAACAAACAAAATAAGATCATTGATATCTATGTCGTGTTCTTGAGATAGATCAAATAACGAATGTTTCGTTGTGAGCCCGGCTAACAGATTGTACTGTGATTCAGTGATAGCTAGACTATGGTATGAACGAGCAATATAATTATTTGTCAAGGTAACTCCGTGCCTTAACTTGGGCACTATCAAATGACTGTTATCGGACGATAGTTCAATACGATCTGCGTTATTTTGATGCGAAAGAATAAATCTATGAGTTGCCAACTGTAGAGACAGCAGTTCGACTAACTTGTATTTTTCAATATTCGAAAGCCCAAGTATTTTGCTTTTGAATTGGTGATCCTGCCCTACTAGTGCATCTAATGAATAATATAGTCGATCGTTCCAATCAACAAACTCTAGATCGGCGTTCTTTATAAAACTAAAAACATCTTCAACAGAGTAAGATCTGTCTAGGGGATTTAAAAAAGTATCGACTAGGCCGGCATCGGTGTCTAGGTCGCCTGCCTTCGATGAATACTCTTTGGCAAAATGCCAATTAGGTAGTTTCATGAGAGTACTTTTAACAAAAGACAAGTCTGGATTACTAACACCTACCCCTAGTATTTTAAATACCTCTTGCATCATGTAAACACCCATCCTTGGGTATTTGCCATAGAGCATTATATTCAATCTGCCATTTTCTTTTAGTACAGACTTTAGGTTTCTTAGACCAAGACCAGGATCTTCTAAATGATGTAATACTCCAGTTGATACAATAAGATCAAAACGATCCTGTGATCCTTCTAGCTCTAGAATACTTCTTTTTTCTAACTGTAAATTTTCTAGATTGTATTTGTCTTTTAAGAATTGGTGATGCTTTAAAGAATTTTCAGATATGTCGATAGCAACGACCGAACATGTTGGATTTTTGTAAGCATAGTAAGCGGCCTGATGTGTTCCGCACCCAGCTATCAATATTGAAATAGGATGTGGTTCTTTTGTTGGCCAATATAGATCCCAAACTAAAGAAGGATCACCAAAGTCGAACCATCCTTGATTTATCTTTTCTTCTAGATTGTAAACTGGATTCGGATAGATCCATTTGTTGTAGAGCTCTTCTAGTTCTGTTTCCCACATTTTGCCTGCTACTACTCTGTGCTCGCACCAGGCTGTCGATAGTTGGCTTTGAATCTTTCTGCTAGAGTCTGACAGGGTACACACATCTGAACCCCCGGCACTAATTCACGTCTAAGTTCCGGAATCGATTCTCCACATTCTTCACAGAACTCTGCGGAAGGTTGTTGACGCTGTAGGGCCAGCCGCTGTTGCACAGCACTCACAGCATTTTGATTGTTTAACAGAGTCTGAATCTGAGCGATCTCAGCTTCTTCTTCATTGTTGGCGATAGGGGGTAGATTGTTCTGCATTAGATCTTTTCTCCAATTTTAAAACCACGGAATCGCATAAATCGTGGAAAGCGTAGGCTGTAGGTACCGTCTTGGTTCTGTGTGACTGCATCTGCTCTGACTTCGATGACCTGACCGTCTACCTTGCACTGCCAGAACTCATCACGATCCTTGTCCGTAAAGCCTGACCCTACGTTTACTCGGATCAGCTTGCCATCTTCTGTGCCTTCACATACCAAGGCACCCATCTTGCCCACGTTGCGGCCTGTGCCCTCTTCTGTTTCTATCACAGCAAGGCTGACTTCGATAAAGGGCTTTTGCTTTAACCAGGCCACGCTTCGCTTGCCTTCCCACTTGCCGTTGGGGTCTTTGATCATGATGCCCTCAAAGCCTTCAGCCACGGCCTGCTTGTTGTAGTCACGGAATTCAATTTCATCTGTGAACACATCTAGATCAAACTCTCGTTGTGCGATAATGTCTATGCAGCCTGAGTCTGCGATGATCTTAGAAAAGTTTTCACGCAAGAAAGCACTGCGGCGCTTCTGTCCCATCGCACTGACTCCTGCCTTGAATTCCGACAAGGGAATTACATCAAACAGCATCAGTCGGGCATCTTGTGCCTGTACGTTTTCCTTGCGATGTACTTCTTTCATCAAGGCCTGGAATGAACTGGATACCACTTCTCCATCGAATACATAACTACGAGCCCAATTATCCATGTTGTCTTCAAACACCTTGACGATGTGCGGGAAGTTGTGTAACTCCTTGCCGTTGCGAGTATACATCACCACAGTGCGGCTTTCAAAGTCTACCACTGTGACCACACGAACTCCGTCTAGTTTGGGTTCTACTAATTTCTTGCCTGTGATCTTAGCTTCGTGATTGGCTCCGTCGTGGGCCAACATGACTTCGAACACAGGCACAGCATATTGGGGCTTCTTGCTCTTCTTGGCCACAGAGTTCACTGACTTTTCGCCAAATCCTGCTCGCATGTCTTTGATCAGGATCCTACGATACCAATCATTCCACTGCGACCGAGTCGCCACATCCATGGCTAGTTTAACTGCGTCTCTGGCAGCATGACCTGTGAGTTCTCTGCGATACAGCGCCTCTGCCAGTTCCACGAAGTTGGTCCACGCAAGTCCTTGCCCGTCTTGCTCGCTGACAGGGACCTGTTTGATGCCAAAGGTATAGAGCTTGTCTAGACCCATTTTAACACCTTCAAAGAACTCATCAAGTCCTTCTGTCATAGCTTCAGCTAGGATCTGTTCTTTGGCAAGTCGTGAATTGTCAGCTTCGAGTCGCTGGATGATGGTTTCTGGTTGTGTTCGCATTTTAATCCTTAAACAATTACGGGTTTACGATTGGGTTCATAGTCTGAGTAGACTTGGGCATAGTGATTAACACGCACCCAGTCTACCAAACTTTGAGGATCAGCTATCATCCAATCCTCTACATCTTTGAATTCTATGTCGTTTTCTGTGGTGAACACATAGATTTCATAACAGCGTTGACTGTTAAAACTAGCACGAAGTTTCATGGCTCCAATCTGTTCAGCCAATGGGTTTCTCTGTGGTGTGTTGCCTTTAAGGGCTTCTATGAGTTGCCCTTTGTCCCAAGAGTCTGGATGTTTGGTGGTAATGTCCTGCAGACATTCAAACCCTTCTCGATCCCATGATGCTAAAATATAACGCACATTCACTCCTAATTTCTAAGTGTATATAGTATAGCATCAAATTCGGCTGTTGTCAAGAGTTTTCTACTTGACAATCCAAATTATAAATAGTATTATATACTTGTTCGTTTAATAAGGAGAACATTATGGCCTACCGTGCAAAAACCCCAATGAAAGCCGCAGTTCGTCGTCAATTGCGTAAAAGGAAATAATTATGGCAAGAAAGAAAGGATGGCGAGCAACCAAAAGTGTTGTAGCTAGAGCAGCAAAAAGAGCAGTAAAACGTAGATAAGAAAAAAGCACCCTAGGGTGCTTTTTCTTTCACTGTCTATACCTTGTAAGGACAATCGTCTTGATTGACAGGAAATTCAGCTTCTAAGGGCTTGATATGAAAGTGGAAACCATCTATTTTTGTTTGGACAATCTGTTGTATTTCTGCAACTGTGATATCCTGAACCCATTCACTTTCTCCCATCTTGTCGCTGGCGATATCCCAATCGTAATGTTCCTTTAGCACACCTTCGAGTTTGGCAATTTGTTTGTCCGGACCTACCCAAACAAAATCAAAGCAAGCTCGATGACTGCGGGGACTCATGGCATTTTGATATGTGCCTAATCGACTCTTGGGATGCCCAGTGATTCCAATCTTGACATCAGGCTGTCCCATCGGGTCTTTGAATACGTAGAGCCACTTAGCCATATCACACAGCCCAAACATATGCCGCTGGAGGCAGCACAGCCAAGCGACCACAATGTTGATTGTAGAGATTGATCAAGCCTGCTGTGACCTGCTCTTTGTGATTGTTCAATAATTGACCACGTCCAGTATTATTCAACAATGCATCAGCATAACTCTCCTTGATAGCTGTTTGTACAGTGTCAGGATCGCCATACTTAGATGTCAGTACAGCAGCCAGTTCAGTGTCAAACTGTGCATCACAAACAATACCGTTAACATCAAATGCCTGATATAGATAACTTAGAGGTCTAAACACTTCTAACTCTAATGGAGCGGCTGTCCAGGTAGTGCGATGGAACTGCAACGCCCGTTTCCAATAACGACCATTGCTAGGGACTCCGTTGCCATCAGGCAAGTCGTAACACTCTATGCCTGAATTGATCTGTGTCCATGATCCCGGAACCTTGGCATTGCGTTTGGCAACACAGCCCGTGGCCTGTAGAATCAAATCCATAGACACTGCTTTGTAATCTTTGGTTTCCAACAAGATCATGTACTTGTCATAGTGTACCAGTGGTCGCTTGTTGGTGGAATTGATACGGATCATGTTGTGTCCAGCCACCCAGCAACCATAAGCAACCTTGCCTGCCTCGTCGGCTGTGAAACCTGCGGCCACAATGGTTTTTTCTGGAATAGCATCGATGTCAATGTACCATACAGGAAACTTGGTATAGTTCATTATCCGTGCTGTTTGCAAGGTGTGATGTCCGTCCCACACACAGTAATAGACCCTGCCGTTCAAGGTGAACTTGATGGCACAGGGAATCAACACAGCAGTATGGTCCCAATCTTTTTTGAGCTTGCTCACATGATTGGCAGCTACATCTCGTTGGAATATGGAATACAGATAAAGCTGATCCCAATCAACGTAGGCAAATTGCGGAGCAATCGCTGACATTACTGCTGATGGAAAAAATGGAATTCCTTGACTAGGATCATAGGGCTTCTGCAGGCTAGGATCATAATTTGGTCCTAGGATTGCCATCAGTCCTTGATGAATATCTTCTAGTGGAATAATTTCGTTTGATGCAGTATAGTTCTTTGCCATGGTCCTAAGATCTATAGCATCGCTTTCTACTTCAAACTTGATTGGATAGCTGTTGAGCCATTGCTTGATAGCCGATTTTTGGCTCCAAGGCTTTTTTACCTTCGTTAACATAGTGTCTCCTTAAATGACAGTTAATATGTGATATGCTTACTATTATTTCAGCTCACATACTAACTGTAACATCAACGGCTACAATTGTCAACTAATTAGATTTTCAAATAATTGGACCAGCTGGGATGGCTGATATGATAACCACGGACTCGACGTTTGGCAACCAAATCCCAAAAGTGTGGCTTGTAGGGAGTGAGTTTTGGTTTCATCTTGCCCACATGGGCAGCCTTGCGATAGTTACAGCTTCTGCAGGCAGTGGTTGAATTTTCCCAAGTGGTCTTGCCACCCTTGCTGACAGGCAGCACGTGATCCAGTGTGGCAGTGGCTTCTGTGACAGAGATGTCACAGTATTGACAAGTGAATGAGTCACGTAGAAATATGTTGCGCTTGCTGAGACGCATGGTATGTTTTGGACGTTGATACTCTTTCAGCATCAAGACTGCAGGCACACGAGTTTCCCAGCGAGCAGATCTCACAATCCAATCATCGTACCATTCCAGCACGGTGCATTTGTCCAAAACCATATATCGTATGGCCTCCTGCCAATCCACAGTCGACAAAGGTAATAGGCTTACAGGCTGCATGTCTGCGTTTAATAATAGTGTGTTCATGATCAAGTTGTTTCACGTATTTAACAGAGTATACACTCAGATCATTGACAACACAATGATTTTTTGTATATAATACATGATACGGAGATAAAGATGAACTTACAGACACCAGGAAAAATAGATAAGGGTTGGGGATTTGAAATAATATTTGCTAATTGCGACAAGTACTGCGGCAAACTACTTGTGTTTGAACGAGTTGGTGCTAAAACCAGTCTAGTGTTTCACAAAGATAAATCTAAGAGTTGGTTTATTAATGCCGGTCGTTTCAAACTTACTTTTATAGACGTTGCCACAGGCGAAACCAAACACACTGAGCTAGAAGAAGGCAAGACCGTGGACTTTGGCGCACTAGGTCCTCACCAACTAGAAGCATTGGTAGCCAATTCGATCATCTTCGAAGTTGGTACCGCAGACTATGTAGAAGATCGATTTAGACTATCGCCCGGTGATACACAGGTGCTAGGTGCAACACAGATGTAAGGTGATTTATATATGCAACAAAGACTAGACGGGCGAGTGGAAAAAGGTTGGGGCTATGAAATCATTTGGGCTACCAACGACAAATACTGTGGTAAGATTATGGTATTTGAGAAGGTGGGAGCAAAGTTCAGCATGCACCTCCATAAAGAAAAAGACGAATCTTGGTTTGTAAATGCAGGCCAATTTAAATTAGTTTGGTGTGATACCAAGACAGCAACCTATCACGAAAAGATCCTTAACGAAGGTGACACATGGCGTAATCCTCCAATGCTGCCACATCAACTTGTGGCTTTGAAACCAAACTCAATGATCTTTGAAGTTAGTACAGCAGACTCGGTTGAGGACAACTACAGAATCATACCAGGTGACAGTCAATTAACATGACAACAGTAATGGTTAACGGTACATTCGATGTGCTTCATCCAGGACACATTGCTTTATTGAATACGGCACGTAGCTACGGTGATTGGCTTGTGGTAGCTATTGACACTGATAGACGAGTAAAAGAACTTAAAGGCGAACAACGTCCTATCAACAATCAAACGGATCGTAAGATTATGTTGAGTAATCTCAAAGCTGTAGATTTTGTAGTGTTCTTTGACAGCACAGAAGAACTGATTAAACTAATGAAATTATACAAACCAGAGGTATATGTCAAAGGCAGTGATTGGAAACATGACAAAGGTTCCACAGCAGAACACTATTGTAAACGGGTAATTTATTATGACAGAGTCGGCGACTACTCAACAACAAACACAATTCAAGATATTATTAGTCGGGGATAATTGTACCGATGTTTATCAGTACGGTACTATTGATAGACTAAGTCCCGAAGCTCCGGTGCCTGTATTTGTGCCCACGTATAAAGAAGAACGTGCGGGTATGGCTGGCAATGTAGCTAATAACCTAGAAGCACTAGGATGTGAAGTAAATTACTTGTTTGGTGAGACCAGTGTCAAGACCAGACTGATTGATGAGCGTAGCCGACAACAGATTGTTCGTATAGATAACGACGTAGTGTCAACGCCTATTACATTTGAAACAGATATGCCCGATGTATATGATGCTGTCGTAGTCAGTGACTATAATAAAGGAACAGTTAGCTACGAACTAATAGAAGAACTAATTGCGCTGAGTATTCCTATCTTTATCGATACCAAGAAAACAGATCTAGAACGTATGCAAGGTGCATGGGTCAAGATTAATGAATTAGAATATAGCAAAATTAAAAGTGAATGCAGCGGGTTAATTGTTACCAGAGGTAGTAAAGGAGCCAGTGCCATTCATCATGATATACATGTGTCTTCGCCTAGTGTAGAAGTAGTAGATGTAACAGGGGCAGGTGACACCTTTTTAGCGGCACTGACCTATCAATACTTAGATACCGGCAACATTGAACAGGCGATTAGATTTGCCAATATAGCAAGTGCTGTGACAGTGCAACATCTGGGTGTGTATGCTCCGACATTAAAGGAAATGGGATGATATTATTAACTGGCGCCGGCGGCTTTATTGGTAGTGTGATGCTTGGCTATCTAAACCGTAAAGGCATTACTGATGTTGTGCTGTTTGATGATTTGTCAAACGAAACACAGTATCGCAATCTTGTGGGCAAGCGGTTCAAGAGTATTCATCCGCATTCTACATTTGAAAAGACCACATTCAATCCCAAAGACATTAACGCAGTGATACACATTGGTGCCAACTCCAGCACGTTGGAACGCAATTGGCCATCCATCTACAAGACCAATGTGTTGTCAACTCGTATGTGGAATGCCTTTTGTTTGGAACATGCAATACCTTTTATCTTTACCAGTTCGGCAGCAGTGTACGGTAACGGCAACGGACCCCTCAACCAATATGCCTTCAGCAAACAGGCGAGCGAACAAGAAATCACAGGTGTGGTGTTAAGGCTGTTCAATGTCTACGGACCCAACGAATACCATAAAGGTCGCATGGCCAGTACTATCTTACACTGGTACAATCAAATACAAACAGACAACAAGATCAACATATTTGAAAACAGCAACAACTATCGAAGAGACTTTATTTGGGTAGAAGATGTTGTCAGTACCATATACCATTTTGTGGAGAACTATAAGCCTGGCATGTATGATCTAGGTACAGGAGTCAGTGTGGACTTTGACAGCATTGCCAACATCGTGATCAACGAGTGTGGTCAAGGTGAAAAATCCATGATTGTCATGCCCGATGATCTCAAGGCACAGTATCAACTAGATACCAAAGCTGATACTGGAAAACTAGAACTCGCAGGAGTGAGCACTGATTTATTCTACAAACCCCAGCAGGGCATTCGAGAATACTGCAAGTATCTAAAGACTAGTAGGTTCTATTAAAAACGTCTTTGAGAGCCATAACTAGATCTTCGATCATGCCATCATCGTGAAAGGGCGTTGGAGCAAATCTCAATCGTTCTGTGCCTACTGCAACTGTAGGATGATTGATTGGCTGTACATAGATGTTGTGATCATTTAACAGAGCATCACTCATGGCCTTGCACTTCTTGGCTTCTCCTACTAATACCGGTACGATGTGCGTAGTTGAGCATTCCATAACTGGTATGCCTGCTTTTGTTAAACGATACTTGAGTTTACGGGCACGTTCTTGATGCCGATCTCTAAGTTCATCGTGATCCTTTAAATATTTCACAGCTGCCAATGCCCCTGCACAGCTCACAGGACTCATTGAAGTGGTGAATATGAACCCAGCGGCTACACTGCGTATCGCATCTACGACATCTGCATCGGCAGCTATATAGCCACCTTGGACTCCATAGGCTTTCCCTAATGTACCATTGACTATGTCAATACGGGATTCTAGCCCCAGCTCTTCAACTTTCCCACCACCGTGGGTTCCATAGAGTCCTACCGCATGTACTTCGTCAATATAAGTGATAGCACCGTACTTGTCCGCTAGGTCACATATTCCTCGTATGTCTCCAACATCACCATCCATGCTGTAGACTGATTCAAATACTACGCAGGCGGTCTGACCTGCAAGTTTTACTGCACACAGTATGTCTTCTAGGTGATCGAGATCGTTGTGACGGAACACTGTTTTAGGTGCTCGACTATGCGACATTCCTATAATCAGACTGTTGTGATTCTCACTGTCCGACACAAAATGTATGCTGGGTATGATTTTGCTTAGAGCAATCAAGGTCCACTCGTTGGCCACATATGCTGAACTAAACAACAGAGCCCGGGCCTTGTTGTGCAGAGTGGCTAGTTCGTGTTCTAGGGCCACGTGATAGTGACTAGTACCGCCAATGTTACGAGTACCGCCCGATCCCGAACCTGTGTGATCTAGAGCGGTGTGCATGGCATCTAACACAACTTTGTGCTGGCCCATGCCCAGGTAGTCATTGCTGCACCAGTTGGTGATGGTTTTGATGTTGTAGGGTCCGTACCACATGGCTGAAGGGAACTTGCCCTTTTCGCGGATGATGTCGTTGAACACACGGTATTTTCCGTTGTCTTTAAGGGTTTTTAGCAGAGCATTAAAGGGAGCTTTGTTGATCATAGTAATGTTATTTACCCTGCTAAATATTGCATTAGGGAGTGATAATGGCAACAATTAACTATTTTGGTTTAACCA
>Ga0209550_10004009_pt1 | contig 13979 bp, 14 predicted proteins | sample LauGreSuBDMM15SN_2_FD_187567 | JGI IMG/M metagenome (GOLD analysis project Ga0209550, IMG submission 187567) | Freshwater lake microbial communities from Lake Michigan, USA - Su13.BD.MM15.SN (SPAdes) (version 5) | ecosystem: Environmental > Aquatic > Freshwater > Lake | place: Lake Michigan...
CTTTTGAAAAGAATCTTTAGAAAGATCCTTGGGTTGCGGTGGATTGAGCGTAGTTGGGGGAATGGATAGCAGGGCTTTCGCCGAATGGCAGCGAGAAACGAGCCTGCCGGAATCAGATCTCTAGTCTATGGGATAGGCAAGAGTAAAGGCGGCATTGAGGGTTTGAGGCGTGTCCCCTAGATCAGCCCTAGGACAAGTGCCTTCTTGGCCGCATCCTTGCGGTCGCTGACCGATAGAGCCTGGTAGATCCTCATGGTCTCATGGCGAACCGTTGAGACTGTAAAGCCCAGCTCCGTTGCTCTACCGACTGAGCCATAGGCCTTACTGCTTTTCTAATACTCTTTCAAGAAGCCTTCTCTACCTAACTCCTTCGACCTTCGCAATCTTCTCGCTTATTTCCAAAAATCTTCACCTTCCGAAGATTCAGGACTAGATTCCGAGAAAACCTATCCCGATAATTATGTGGCCAGGTGAAAAGAGATTTCAATGCACAGGCAATTTGTATACATCTTGATGAATCAATGACTTGGAGGTGTGGGGCTGTTCTCACGCGCACCCCATCGAATCTGCTTGGAAAAGAATTCATAGACATAAGAAACGCCAAATCCAAATAAAGGGATCCAGCAAACCAATATCCACCAGGCAAACCGGCCCTCCCAAATTGCCCATGTCCCTGCAATTAAAGTAGCTGATGGGATTGTAAGGACCGTAATAGACCTGAGGATTACTTTATGTCTAGCTTTGATTAGTCCAATCAAAGAGAATAAGTAGAAGTTAAACATAGTTAATGAAATGAATACGTTAAGCGAGCTTGAGTACCAAGGTCGCACTTGCTTGAATTCCCAAAAGAGGCGCAGGGCACCCAACCTTAAATTATCCGCTGGATACTCCAAAATATAATTAACAAAGGCCCCATTTGAGCGATCTGAGGTTGAGGGAGAAGGCATTTTGTAAGAAATTTCCTTCACTCCAAAAACTATATTTCCTTCTAAAGTCCTCTCAAAGATGGTGTTCTGAACAGTTACTTGTCCGACACTATTACTCCCCAGAAGCATCAAACCATAAAAAGAGCCTAATACCCAAATTAACAGAATTAGAAGCGCCTTAACTGAAATAGGCTTGATGTTTGAAAGAATAAAAATCGTTACCAGTGCACATGCAACAATAACTCCATTTGGGCGCAGTAAGGTCAATATAATTACGACGCAAATTAAAGATGGAGTGATCCATTTGTTCCTCTTATATGTTGCTAGGCGCATTCCAATAATAATTAGCGCATAAAAGATTGACTCCGTTAAAATGTACCTCGTCCACTGAGTTATCAATGGAAACAATAAATAAAAAGCTGCTGAAATCCAACCTGCTCTTGAGCCACCTAACTTCTCGGCGATTGAATAAAGTGAGTAACTAGCTAAAATAACTAACGTACTTTGGATGAGAACCATTAGTATTCCTGAGTTACTTACAAATTGGGAACTATGAAGTAGATAAATATAACCACTATAAAGCTGTTCAAAGGAAGTCAATTCCGTAACGCGAGCCGATGCAGCAAAATAAAATAATGAATCTCCGCGTGAAATCACAAAAGTATTCAATCCAAAAAGACTTGAAACTAAAACCTGCCCAAAAGTGAGAAGGGCTACAAACACAACCAGTTTTCTAATCTCGTATTCCATCGACTTCGGCTTTAATTTCGGCATTTTAGTTCTTTCTAGGTACATTAGAGACGTCATAAGAGATAAAGGCTAAGATGAATTGGAGTCCAGTTAAAATTCCCAAACCGGCAAGCATTACAGTTCCGGGATTGTTTGGAATTCCCGTAGAACTCGAGTCTAGCCAAATTGTAAGTGAGTTAAATAGCCCGAATAAAAACAAGACTAGACCTAGTGGTAATTGAATAGTTGCAACACTGGCGTCGCGCAGAATGTACGAGTAAAAGAATCGCTTAAATGTATTTCTCAAGTGCTTAAAGAGAAATTCGAGAGTTACTCTTCGAATTGATAAATTACTCTTTTCATTACCATAAAAACTGTTCATGGGAACATCTTGAACCACCATGCGATTACAATAAAGCCTGAACAGCATGTCAGACTCAAAAAAATATGAATTACTAATTCGGTCTAAATCTAATGCTTGCAATGCATTTCTTGAAATCGCCGTGAAGCCATTATTTGAATCGAAAATATTCCAATAACCTGTAGAAAATTTATTAAACATACTTAAAATTGAGTTTCCGAATAACCTCTTTCGAGGCATTGATTTCAATGAGTCTAAAGTGTAGAAGCGATTACCTTTCGTATAGTCAGCCCGATTAGATAAAATTGGAGAAATTAGGTTTGGAATTAACGCCGGATCCATTTGCCCGTCACCGTCAATTTTTATAACTATGTCGGCACCATTTTGTAAGGCTTGAATGTATCCATTTTTAACCGCACCACCAACTCCTAGGTTTTCTTTGTTGAACACAACAATAACTTCTGGGCCAGGGAACTTTTCTGACACCATGCGCCCAACTCCATTTGGGCACTTGTCATCGACAACGATGACTTGTTCAACATACTGCTTCAAATTTGAGATCAATTCAAATATTGATTCATTTAGTTTATAGGCTGGGACCACAGCAACTAAATGAATACTTTCTTGACTTCTCATAATACAAATGTACTAAACAATTGCCCAACACGCCGCATTTTATAATAAAAGTCTAATCCATTTTAGATCTTCTTGATAAATCCCGAATCAACTTTAGATCCCAGTAAAATTTCTACTGATTCGTCTGGCTAGGCCTTTAGAAGGTTTTTCAACTAAAATCCAACTAAACATCGCCAAGCTGAATGTTGTCAAAATTAATAGAAGAAACATGTAAAAAGATGAAATTGAAATAATTCCGAAAAGGCTAAGCGATATCAATACCTGAAGGATTGGTGCATGGTAGAGAAAAACACCAAAACTCAAATCGAATTCATCACACCACCTAAAGCTCTTTAGCATTTGATTCCCTGATCCGATTAGAACTACAATTATTGAAAAGCAGATAGAGCCAAGGAGAAAGTAGGCAGAAAATAAATTTGCAAGTATGAATATTCCGCTTAGAATTATAATCGAAAGATTCTTGTTCCTAAGAGTTAATAGAATTTTTGGATATGCGGCAAGTAAAGAACCAACAGCAAAAGATTGAAGTGCATTCATAAGTCTGAGAGCTTCGATTCTCTTCTCTTGGAAGAAATTATTGCTGAATAACATGAAATCCTCTACGAATAAAATCCCAAGTCCAGATACTATGGATGCTCCGATTATTATAAAAAGAACTTGATGTGGATAAACTTCAAAACGGGCACAAATTTTGATGCTTAGTATAAGGAGTATGTAGCAAATGAATTCTGGAAATAACGACCATAAGCTTGCATTTACCAAATGTGGATATAAATTGTTAGGAAATAGACCATTTATTTCCTCATTTGACTGCCATAGTGCGAAATTATTTAAAATATGGGTTATGTACTTCGCTTTTGGTATCTCATAATCGCTACTAATCGAATTTGGGATACTAAATTCCAAAATAAACAGGCCCATAGTGACGATAATTAGATGTAACCAATAAGCTGGGAATATTCTGAAGATCCGCTTGATCATGTACATCCCAGTGGTCTGTGATGTGGCACTTTTAGTCAACAGGTATCCGGAAATTGCGAAGAATCCGCCGACGGAAATAGTTCCCAGATCTACACCATTTCCTGAAGATCTCAAAGTAACGAACTCAGCATTTCCTTGAAGTATACAGAAGTGTGAAACCATCACACTTATTGCAAGTGAAAGGCGTATGAATCCGAAATTATTTCTACTTTCCGCAGATATCAGTTGCTTTATCCCTACTCTTAAATCGTGCTTTGAGGCTGTCCATCATGCGCCTGAAAGCGGTGCCTAAATTCCAGGAGTCAAAATGACCCAAATACTCCAATAACTAAAACACGATTTGGCCTAACCCTCAAAAGAAATTGGTATGCCGATAGGTTACACCTGTGAGTGACCAATTGCGCTTCTTCAAGGAGAGAGCCGAGTGTGCTGTTGTAGTACCCGCATATGGGGAGCCACAGTACCTCGAAGCGACCCTTAGATCCTTGATAAGTACACAAGGCGACTCGGTAAGAATTCTTGTTCTGGATGATGGGTCTGACTCCAGTTTTATCCAAAACTTAGTCAAACAATTTCAACCTCGAATTAGCTATATTCGTAATCCTACAAATTTAGGAGTCTCAAATAACTTCAATAAAGGACTTCGAATAGCAAATGCTAAATATGTAATGTTGGTAGGTCATGATGATTTAATGTCAGGTTGTATGACTTCAGTAGTCAACAAAACTCAATTTCTAGATCGATCTTTTTTTGCGATTCTAACACCAGCTAAAACAGTTAATTCTTTTGGTAAGACCTCTTTGAGTCTAAGCGCTTTCGCAAAATCTCTATTAACACCAAGTAATAGCGGAATAATCTCTGCAAAACGTTTCTTAGTATCGCTCCTAGTCGGAAACTGGGTATTCAACCCCTCGATTATTTGGAACACCGAAGATCTTGAAAGCGAACTCTTCAGTGACCGCTATTTATTCTGTATGGACTGGGATCTTTTGTTAAGGTTGGCGTATAGAAATAGGACTTGTATCTACTCTGAAACAGAAATTTTAATGTATAGAAGGCATTTGGAATCCATCTCTATGAGAAATCTGAATGGTAGATACGCGGAGGAATTAGAAGTTCTAAGAATGAATTATAAACTTGCAAATAGGCCAAATTTTCTATGCTTTATTTTGACCAAAGTTGCAATTATGCCTAGACTCAATTATGCCATCAGAAAAGTTCAATCCTTTGGGCTGCAAAAGATCAAGTAACTTTCCAAGCTTTCGAGAATTGCCATGTTTTGTCCTATATTCCTATCAAACTCGTCAATATCAATACATGTGGGCCCAGACGGGCTCGAACCGTCGACCCACGGATTAAAAGTCCGTTGCTCTACCGACTGAGCTATAGGCCCCACTACCGAATAGGCTTCTTTTTTTGAACCCTAAATATCTGATTTCCACTTTGCACGCACATCTTATTCCCTTTTTGGGCACGTGCATGACAACATTCTGACAAGACCAAGTCCTAGAATACGCCTCTTGGTATGCGGACAACCCCATTCAATCACCTGGCCTTTGAAGCCACACCACCCCTTCAAAACGGTCACTACATCGAAGTTGTCTGCCCACTAGATCACTCAGTTTTAGATGGATCACGATTTGGTAAAGCTGTTTCACCTCTCGCAGCAGTATCTGGCGGCTGCCAGATGGGTCGTTTCAGTTGATGATGTGTGAACTCTTGAAAAACACCTTGGCCACCAAACTGTAGATGGCCGCCGTATAATGAGGCTCAACTTGCACCGAAAAGCTGTAGTTAATAAAATTGTAAGTATGGACAATCTAGGTACTACTGATTCTAATTACTCAAATCACCTTCAAAAGTCTCAAAAAAAATGGAAGAGAGTACTTGGGGTTCAAAAACCATATATGCGCTCCATTAGGAATCTAAAGCTTGGGAAAAGTTTAGATGTTGGTTGTGGGATTGGAAGAGTTTTAGAGTGGCTACCAGAAGGTTCGGTTGGCGTCGATCACAATTCCACCTCAATCGACCTTTGTAAACGTAAAGGACTTTTGGCCTATGAAAGCACAGATTTTGACAAGGCTGTACGCCGAAAAGAAATAGAATTTGGCACCTTTGACAGCATTGTCATGACGCATTTGCTAGAGCATCTAACCATTGAAGGGCAAAGAATAATTCTTGGAAAGTACATCCCATTCTTAAAGCAAGACGGCAGAATTTTTATAGCCACACCCCAGGAGTTAGGGTTTTCTTCGGACTTGACGCACATTACTTTTACTGATTTTGATGACGCGAGAGAACTAATAGAGGCCAGCGGGCTAACTCTGGTGAGCCAGCAATCTTTCCCATTTCCAAGAATCTTTGGAAGATTCTTTAAGTATAACGAATTCCATACACTAGGAATCTTGAGTAAATAATTTGGAAAAGTGCCAAAGTGATGAATAGACCAACTCAATCAATATTGTTTCCTGAATTCAATTTTCGATCCACCAGTCGGGTAATTCAACCCTCAATTGAAGGCCATTCTTAACGACAAAGGATGTAACCGCCTTAACCACGCCATCGTGCTCTCGTTGAAAACCATTGTAGTAATCATGTCCCCCAATGACTCCACCATTGCTTAGCAGCGGCCAATAATTGTCAATGTCCTCAGTAACGAACTTTTCTTGGTGATTACCATCTATGTACACAAAGTCTAATCTCTCGCTAATACTTGGCAGAGCAGATGATGATAGTTGTCTGATCCAAAGAATTTGATCTGAATATTCGGTTAATCTTTCTCGCGCAAAAATCTCTGTTGTGCTCAATGCGAGTTGATCAACTCCATAATGTAATTTTCCTTCTTCATATTCAGCATACATTTCATATGGATCAATTAAATACATTTTTTGTATATCAAGAGTTTTCAATAACGAGTGAGCATGCTCTCCTCCTGCTACGCCAATTTCGGCACCAACTAGATTTTTTCTTCCGCGTAAGTTTGAAAGCCTTTCAAATGGGCGGGGATAGATTCTATGCTTGATATCACTAAGGACATCCACTATGTCATTTTCGGAGATGGTTTTTGACAAGTACTTGAGATTATCTGAATTCGAGATTAGAGGAAGGGATTTACCGTTTTCCGTTTCTTTCATATTTAATTTCGATTCTATTGCTGAAAAATCTGGATCTACCGAAAGGGTAGAAGATTGTTCAGATTCATCGAACCTACCGCTGAATTGGAATGAAGTAAACAGACTTAATCTGGGAGTTTCCCTTCAGCAAGAAGCTGACCAAGCCTAGGGGCTTCTGAATCCTTCTGGGACATCACTACTTCTTGGCCACTGAGCAATTCCAAATGCCAATTAATTCCTAAATCTGGATCTAATGGCTGAATCTCAAATTCCAATTCAGGCATGTATGGTGAATTCAATAAATAAGAAACAATTGTCTTGTCTTCGAGTGCCATAAATCCATGCGCAAGACCTTCTTCAATGTAGAGTGCAGCACCTCTATCTCCTTCGAGAATGATTGTTAAGTGCTTTCCAAAGGTTGGAGATGAGCGTCGAATATCGACAACTACATCTACGATTGAACCCTCAACACATGTAACCCATTTTGCCTGTCCCCTAGGTGCCAAGCTGTAGTGAATTCCACGAATAACACCTTTGTCGCTCTTCGAAATATTCGACTGTGCGACTGAAAATTGTGCTCCTGCGGTATGAACGACTTCCCCTGACTTGAACCACTCACGGAAAGTTCCTCGATCATCTCTCCAAACTGGTGATTCCACCAGCCACACGCCATTGATTTCTAGAGGGGTCATTTCCATCTGACTACTCACTCACTATGGTTGAAGAAATAATTGCAGGCATGGCACTTGCGAGTGCTTCCTTCCAATTTCTCATTGGTTGTAGTTCGGACTTTTCCCAGGACTTTTGCCCCAAAACCGAACGTGATGGTCTCTTTGCTACTTGCTGATATTCAATAGTAGGTACCGGTACAACATAATTTTCTTGCACGCCTGCGAGCCTAAAGATTTCTCTAGCAAAGTGGAACCGACTCGTTTCACCACTATTTGTGCCGTGATAGATGCCCGCCGGTGAGTCAGAAAGAGCCAACTCGACAATCTGCGCTGCAAGATCAATCGCAGATGTTGGTTGCCCGATTTGATCATCAACAACTCTTACTTCCTTTTCGCCACTCAGTGCAAGTGTTGTCATAGATTTAGCAAAATTCTTACCCCAAGGACTATAAAGCCACGCAGTGCGGACAATATATGACCTTTCGGGATAAGTATTGATGACCAACTTTTCACCGTCTGCCTTTGTTCGACCATAGACACTTTCGGGGTTAGTTGGAAAATCTACTTCTAAAAGCTCGCGCGGATCACCGGCAAATACATAATCAGTAGATAATTGAATTAACTTGCAATCATTTTTTCTTGCAGCAATCGCAATGTTTTGTGCACCATAACTGTTGATGCGAAAGGCCCTTTCTGGGTATTTCTCGGCTGCATCAACATCAGTCCAGGCAGCACAATTAACGATCACTTCTGGTTGAAGAATTGAAATGAGATCAGTCACTTGTTGCGGTTCTGTGATGTCTAAGTCTTTGGAGCCACAAGATTTGAACAAAAGGTTCCTGTCGCTCAACTCCCTCGAAATTGCAATTCCTAACTGCCCGGAACCACCAGTGATTAGCCATGTCATAGTTCAATAATGAGTCATTCGTGGTTTCCACCACTCTTGATTGTCCCGATACCACTGAACTGTGCTTCTTAAACCTTCCTTAAATTCAATTCGAGGTTCGTATCCAAGCTCCTGATTTATTTTTGTCCAATCTAAACTATATCGAAAGTCATGACCTTTTCTATCCTGTACGTATTCAATTACAGACTCGTCTGCCGCAAAAATATCAAGAAGTAATCTTGTGAGCTCCAAATTTGTGAGTTCTGTTCCGCCGCCGATATTGTAAATGCTCCCGGACTTACCCTTCATTAAAACCTCATAGATTCCATTGCAGTGATCGTCAACATGTATCCAGTCGCGAATATTCGTGCCTGAGCCATAAATAGACAGTTTCTTTCCTTCCAGCAAATTTGCAATAAATTTTGGAATCAACTTCTCTGGGAATTGATAGGGGCCATAATTGTTGCTTGAACGAGTTATGACTATATCGAGAGCATGTGTTTTGTTCGCAGCGCGAGTTAAAAGTTCACCACATGCTTTGCTCGCAGAATATGGAGAATTTGGCTGAAGTGGCATGTCCTCCTTCCATGAACCTTCTTGTATTGATCCGTAGACCTCGTCTGTAGATACTTGGAGAAACCTGATGTCTCTTCCGCTAGAATGAATTGCGTCTAGTAAAACTTGTACTCCTACTATATTTGTCTGAATAAAGTCATTGGAATTCAAAATAGATCTATCTACGTGTGTCTCTGCCGCAAAATTTACTACTGCATCAATGTCAAAAAGTAAATTTCTTACAACTTTGCTATCACAAATGTCGCCTTGATAAAAATCTAATCTGTCCATTGGGAAGTTTGATAAATTTGAAAGAGAGCCTGCATAGGTTAATTTGTCAATAATTGTGATTCTCTCTATTCCTTCAAACGAATTATCTACAAAATTTCTCACAAAACATGAGCCCACAAATCCTGCTCCACCGGTCACTAGCAAATTCAAATTACGACCCCATTCCAGCCTCTATTGACCAAACTTATATGACAAGTACTCTTAAACCCGTGAAGGGCATAATTCTAGCGGGCGGGACCGGATCAAGACTTTGGCCACTAACCAAAGTAGTAAGTAAGCAACTGCTCCCAGTGTACGACAAACCACTTATTTATTACCCTCTATCTACATTAATGCTTTCAGGAATTAGAGAAATCTTAATAATAACTACCCCGGATGATTTAGGCTCGTTTCAAAAGCTACTTGGAAATGGCTCTCAGTTGGGAATTGCAATCAGTTATAAAGTACAACAGAATCCAGAAGGAATAGCTCAAGCATTCCTCATTGGGGAGCAATTCATTGGGAGTGATTCAGTGGTAATGATCCTTGGTGACAATATATTTTGCGGGCCAGGCCTGGGGCGAAGTCTTTCCGCCTTCACAACAATTAGCGGAGCTATGATCTTCGGGGTACCTGTAACGGACCCCGAAAGATACGGCGTGGCCGAGATTCTTGAAAATCAAAAGGTAGTATCTGTGGAAGAAAAACCACTTAATCCAAAATCAAATTTAGCGATAGCAGGTTTGTACTACTTTGATAATACTGTGACAAAGAAGGCTAAAAATTTGGTGAGGAGCCAGAGGAATGAACTTGAAATAGTATCTGTACTTAATCAATATCTATCAGAGGACTCCTTAAACTTGACAACACTAAACACAAGTACTGCTTGGATGGATTGTGGGACTGTTCAAAGTTTAAATTTGGCTTCTGAATATATTAAAAAGGTCAGCATAGAATCTAATATGAAGATTGGTTGTATTGAGGAGATCGCCTATCGACAGGGTTGGATTACCACCTCTCAAGTTGTTGAGATTGCCAAAAGTCTTGGTAGTAATGAATACGCTACTTACGTAAAGAATATAGTTGACATGAAGATGTTGAATTCAGTTAATGAGGGGGAAATTTAATGATTCTTGGACTAAATATTTCACATGATGCGAGTGCTGCATTAACCACCAATAGCGGCCAGGTTATCGCGGCCATAGCCGAAGAACGCATTAGCAGGAAAAAGAATCACTCGGGAATTCCAAGACAGGCAATAGCATCACTTTTGCAATTAGAATTAGATGATCCAATTGAGCAAATAGTTATTGGCAGTAATAAGGATCTGCGACTAATAGATGCCTATCAGATGCTCGCAAGTCTTGAAGGAAATCCCTCAACTCCGGAGGGTCATGGAAAGAACCCTTTCCCTGGATATTTTGGAAAATTCCACAAAAAGGACGTTGGCGCGCGTAGTCTTATCGAGGAGACGATTTTAATTAACTCACCTAAGTTATCAATCGCTAAGGGAGGTTTTGAATGGATTAAGCATCATGATTCGCACCTTGGCTGTGCGCTGGGCGCATCAAAAAATGAAAACTCATTGCTCTTCAGTCTTGATGCAATCGGTGACGGTGAGTCAGGGGCAATTTCTCATTTAACTAGCAATGGGATTAAGAATTTAGCAAGAATTTCTTCATTAGATAGTTTAGGGTTACTCTACAGCGCAGTTACTGCACGCTATAATTTCACACCTGGGTATCACGAAGGTAAAATCACTGGATTAGCTGCTTTTGGGGGCTATAGCCAAGCAGTTGATGCGCTCTTAGAACATGTGGTGGTTGAAGATGGCCTTCCAAGGATTCTGCAGGCAAAAACACTCGCATCAAGATTGACTGGCAGAGCTCTGTCGAAATTAGGTATGAAACAAGCAAAGAATTTTAGGAGTTTGGAGGAAATAGTTTCACTTTCAGAATCAAAGACACAAAATTATGCTGATTTAGCCTACGCAATTCAAGATGTCACCGAAAAATGCATCTTGGAAATAGTAGAGTTTTGGATTCGCAAGACATCTGCATCTTCGATATCTCTTTCGGGTGGAGTTTTTGCAAATGTAAAAATAAACCAAAGAATTAGCGAAAGCCCTCTAGTGTCAGATGTTCAGATATATCCAAATATGGGCGATGGTGGAATTGCTTTAGGTGGAGTTTGGCACAGTTTGCAGTTGAAAGGCAAGCTCCAAAAACAAGAACTTTACTCAAATATGTTTCTGGCCCCAATGCATATTTCCTCTTCTGAGAATGAAGTTAATGAATTGTTTTCTGACGCGCAACTAAAGATTAGACGTTTTTCAACCCAAAGTGAAAAATACAAGACTGCTGCAGAATTGATCTCTTTTGGAAAACTCGTGGCACTCCACGAGGGATACATGGAATTTGGCCCTAGAGCGCTTGGAAGTAGATCACTATTATTAGACCCAAGAGATGCCTCAATTCAAGTGAGTGTTAATGCAAGGCTTAAGCGAACTGAATTCATGCCATTTGCTCCGATGGTTCTTGAAGAGGATTTCCATCAGTGGTTTGAAATTTCACCCACCCAAACAATGATTCCTTTTAAATACATGACAATGACATGTAACGTTAAGAAATCGATGGCACATCAAATTTCTGCAGTCGTCCACGTAGATGGTACTGCTAGACCACAAACTGTAAATGCCTCGGAGAATAAATCAGCGCACGGAATTATTTCTGAATTCAAAAAAATAACTGGAATTCCACTTTTGGTAAATACATCACTAAATATACATGAAGAGCCGATCAATAACACTCTTGCTGACTCAATTAGGGCTTTAAAGCGGGATGTTATTGACTTCATCATTTCAGAAGATTATTTAATTGAGACGCGCATCTAATTCAAATTTTGGTTTGTGTTCTAATTTTTTGGGGCAGAGGCTTTGAGTAATCTGTCTCGAATCGCTGCAGCAATTTCAGTTCCGTTTGGTTGGAAAACAGTTATCACGGACAATCCAAGAGAATCACCCCGTCGAAGTGATGAATATAGAACTTGAGCAAATTCGTCATCGTTAATTGGCGATGCCAAGCGAATAACTCCTTCTGGGGTTTCTATATTGGCGGGTGCAATAAAGCCATATCCTGGTAACGGTTTTTTATCGAGAACAACCTCTGCGGCTGGCGCGTAGTGATTTACAAGTGCACCACTCACTCGAACTAGATTTTGACTTTCAGCGCTTAAGACATTTAGGCTGGTAGTTTTCTCAATCATTGCTGCACTAATCGCGCCTGGGCGAAGCACCCTCGGAAGCAAACCAGTGCAATCAATAATTGTTGACTCCACGCCAACATCACACAGCCCACCATCAAGTATCAGATCACCATCTGCCAAGTAACTACCCAGCTCGTCACTAACTGCTTCCGCAGTCGTCGGGGAGACATGGCCAAAGCGATTTGCGCTAGGTGCGGCTACACCTTTGCCACCGGCTCTTGCAAAGGCTTCTAGTATTCCCATCGCAATAGGATGGTTCGGCACTCTCACGCCCACTGTGCCCTGACCGCCTGTAACAAAATCTCCCGCTAAATCACTTCTCTTAACCACCAAAGTCATTGGCCCAGGCCAATAATCACGAGCTAACGCAATTGCATAGGCGGGCACATCATCTGCCCACTCACCGAGTAAATTCATGGATGCAACGTGCACAATCAATGGATGATCTGCAGGTCTGCCCTTTACCGAGTAGATGCGTGCAACGGCCTTTTCATTACAAGCATCAGCACCCAACCCATAAACAGTTTCAGTAGGAAAGGCAACTAATCCACCTTTGATTAGCACCCCTGCGGCATCACCCATTACCGATGCATCGCACTTGCTTAAGAACTGGGTCACCCAGTTATTCTCCCACTATTCCCAGCAATAACTAACACCCATCACAACAAATGCGAGATACTTCTCCTATGAAACTTACAAAACTTCGCATAATCGCATCCCTCTTCACCGTCGCTGCAGTCGCAGGGGTTGTGGCCCTAGCAATCCCAGCCAATGGTGCCGGCACCACAGACAACCGATTCATCACCGTCACAGGTGTTGGCACGATCTCTATTATCCCAGATGCTGTTCGCTTTAATGCAACTGTCTCTGCACTTGCCTCAACAAATGCTGCAGCCCTTTCATCTGCTAGCAAATCAGCAGCAGCAGTGCGCGCAGCGCTTACAGCTAAAGGAATTGCAACTAAAGACACCCGCTCTGCAAACATCTCTGTCTATCCTGAATACAACTGGACACAAGAGGCTGGCACAAAGATCACCGGTTACCGCGCCTCACAAACATTTGATGTTCTAGTCCGCACGGCATCAAAGGCTGGCACCATCATCGAAGCAGTTGTCACGGCAGGTGGGGACAATGTCCAACTGGGTGGAGTAGTACCAACAACACTTAATCCGGCAACTGCCGCAGAGGATGCACGCGCGGCAGCAGTTGCAAATGCAAAATCAAAAGCATCCTCTTATGCAAAGCTTCTTGGCACCAGCATCGGAAAGGTGCTATCACTTGAAGAGCAATCTTCACCTGTCTATTCCTCACCTTTCCCCATGGCAAAGGCAGAAGCAGACTCTGGAGTGCAGATCGATCTAGGGGAGCAAGATGTGACAGTGACGATCACCGTTCGTTGGGCTCTTAACTAATCCAGCAAATACCTTTAAACAAGAAAGCCGCTACCCCTCATCCGAAGGGATAGCGGCTCTTTTGTGCTTAATTATCGGTTTGGTTGCTTGGTTAATCACGGGTAAGATTGCGAAGCCTTAGAACGTCCCCATCGTCTAGGGGCCTAGGACATCGCCCTTTCACGGCGGTAACACG
>Ga0209550_10004011_pt1 | contig 13975 bp, 11 predicted proteins | sample LauGreSuBDMM15SN_2_FD_187567 | JGI IMG/M metagenome (GOLD analysis project Ga0209550, IMG submission 187567) | Freshwater lake microbial communities from Lake Michigan, USA - Su13.BD.MM15.SN (SPAdes) (version 5) | ecosystem: Environmental > Aquatic > Freshwater > Lake | place: Lake Michigan...
GGATTCACTAAATAACCCCGCCGTTTTAAAAAACGAAGATAAAATATTGCGTTTCTCGAGAATTATAAAGCAGGAAAATATTCGCATGCACAAACAAGTGGAAAAAGTACTGCAAATGGCTCTTTTGGATAAAAAAGACTTTAATTTGAAATGGTCTTCTATCAATATGCATGACCTTATTCTTGCAGCCATTGAAAATATTTCGCTCCAGGTTGAGGCAAGAGAAGGATCCGTTCAAGGATTTTTAAATGCTTCTTCGCCTGTGGTAAAAGGAGATCAAACGCATTTATCCAATATTATTAATAATCTGTTAGATAATGCCAATAAGTACTCTCCTCAAAAGCCGCACATTACCGTCTTTACAAGAAATGTAGATAAAGGTCTGGAGATTATAGTGAAGGATGAAGGAATAGGTTTAGCAAGGGATGTCCGTAAATTTATATTCGATAAGTTTTACAGAGTTCCAACAGGTAATATTCATAATGTCAAAGGCTTTGGGCTAGGATTAAGTTACGTCAAAACAATGGTTGAAGCCCATAAAGGTAAAATAGATGTTCGCAGTGAATTAGGCAAGGGAAGCAGTTTTATCCTGTTTTTTCCCCTTCATTGATTTATCATTTTTTCATTTGAAACTCATTTAAAATGGATAATAAGCAAATTCTATTAGTCGAAGATGACCAGAATTTTGGAGACGTTTTAAGCTCCTATCTGGAATTATATCAATATGATGTGACGCTGGCAAATGATGGTGTGAAAGGCTGGAATGCTTTTAAAGATGGAAAATTTGATATTTGTATTCTTGATGTTATGATGCCTGAGAAAGATGGGTTTACTTTGGCAAAGGAAATTTTACACGCAGATCCTTCTATGCCTTTAATTTTTTTAACCGCAAAGTCACTGAAAGCTGACGTATTGGAGGGGTTTAGAATCGGTGCAGATGATTATATCACCAAACCTTTTAACTCGGAAGAACTTCTTTTACGAATAAATGCCATCTTAAAAAGAAAAAGAAGCAATGTTCCTGAAAAACCTTTATCCAAAGAGGTTAGCAGATATTATACTATTGGAGATTATCATTATGATGCAGATCTCAGAATTCTGGTGTACACAAAGTCAGCAAATCCAGATCAAAAAGTGAAACTTTCTCCACGCGAATCTGCCCTTCTTTGTTTATTTGCTGATAATCTGAATAATGTGGTGGCGCGCGCCGAAGCGCTAACTAAAATATGGGGAGATGACACCTATTTTACAGCTCGCTCTATGGACGTTTTTGTTACCAAACTTAGGAAATTGTTAAAGGAAGATCCTAATATTGAAATTGTTAATATTCATGGAAATGGTTTTCAACTTCGGGTTCTTTAACATGGTTACCAGCTAAATTTTTAGTTTTATGTTCTATAAACTTTTTATCAAACCCGTTCTTTTCCTCTTTCCTCCGGAAACAGCTCACGGATTAACGTTGTTTTTATTTAAAGTTTTATTGAAAACTCCTTTGATAGGTGGTCTGTTCAAAAGGTACTGTACATCGGAATCTAATGTTTCAGCAGTCTCTTTTTGTAACCTTTCATTTCCAAATCGTATCGGCCTTGCAGCTGGCTTCGATAAAAATGGAGAATACCTTCATGAAATGCCTGCCCTCGGCTTCGGGTTCATTGAATTGGGTACCGTCACCCCAAAACCTCAAGATGGAAATCCGCAACCACGTTTATTTCGTTTGCCTGGTGATGACGCTCTCTTGAATAGAATGGGGTTCAATAATCGCGGGGTAGATTTTCTCGTTGAGCAATTGATAGCTTTCTCCCGCCCAAAAGGGCTAATAATAGGAGGTAATATTGGAAAAAATAAGGATACGCCGAATGAAAATGCGCTGGATGATTACCTCATTTGCTTTGAAAAATTATTTACTCATGTCGATTATTTTGTTGTCAATGTAAGTTCCCCTAATACGCCTGGACTCAGAGCTTTGCAAGAAAAGGAACCTCTTACCCTTATATTAGCCGCTCTGCAACAGGCGAATAACAGGCGGATAAACAGCAAACCTATCCTTTTAAAAATAGCCCCGGACTTGGAATTATCACAAATAGATGATATCATCGAAGTAGTTCAATCAACGAAATGCCATGGTTTAGTTGTTTCAAATACAACGTCCGATCGTATGAATCTATCTACTGATTCGTCGTTGCTTGAATCCTTTGGTTCAGGGGGAATTAGTGGTAAGCCTGTTCGTGAAAAATCAAATCAACTGATTGCCTATATTTTTGAAAAAACAAATGGAATGCTACCTATTATTGGGGTAGGGGGTGTTTCCTCAGTGGAAGACGCGAAAAATAAATTGAAAGCTGGAGCAACACTTATTCAAATTTATACAGGCTTAGTTTACGAAGGTCCGTTTTTAGTTAAAAATTTAGTAGGCGGAACAAATAAATAATTTACTGCCTGTTTCCTGAATATTTCTTTTTCCCTCAACACAGGCACTCTAGTTATGCAGGTTGAATGCTAGCATTTAATCTGCATAACTAGGATAGTTTACCAACTTCCACCGGCACCACCTCCACTGCTTCTGCCACCGCCCCAGCTACCACCGGATCTTCCACCGCCGGAACCACCAGAACTACTTCTGACTTTTTTAGGAATAGTATTTATTTTTTCCTGTTCGTTTCCGCAATGTAAACAAGAATAACGCAATAATTCTTCGCCAGAATTTGAATAGGTTGCTGCTCTTATTGTAGTTGAACTGGTCAACTTCTCCGTTTGAAATTTACAGGAAGGACATTTCGTGTAACTTTTTGGAGATTTTACATACCGCAAAATCGTAGGCTCAACCCCTTCACCTACCCAAACGTCATATTCTGCCACACCCAATTCTTCCTCTTTAGACTGTCCTGTATTCAAGTAGTTATTTGACCTGTTTTCCAATTCTTTACTTAATTTCACGCCATGAGATTCTTGAGGAGGCGTATTTCGCCACTTTTTCATTTCCTTTCTGACAAACCAAAGGATGCCCAAAAATGGAATGGGAAAAATAAAAGCTAAAGGTGTTATATTATATTTTTTTAGCGTGTGATATTTATTGTAGGGTGTTTCATCTTTCTTAAAACTTCTCCCTAAAAGCAGCAATATGATGCCATTAACGAAAGCAGTCAGATAGCCATATATTTCCAAAAAGAAACCGCCTTCTCCTTTATTTTCCTTTTCCTCAAATTCAATCGCATTTTCAGGATTTTGAATAATGGATGAAATGGCATTTATTCCTTTTAATAAACCCTCCCCATAAGCTTCGTTTTTAAAGGAAGGAATTAATTCATTGGTTATAATTCTTTTGCAAATGGCATCTGGCAAAATGCTTTCCAGTCCATTTCCTGTTTCAAATTCCACTCTTTTTTGATCCAGAACAAATAAGATGAGTAGCCCATTGTCCGATCCTTTTTTACCTATTCCCCATAAATTAAACAGTTTATAGGCAAAATCCTTGGGTACAGCTTCACCTATGGAAGGTAACAACACTAAAGCCACCTCACTGCCAATACTATCCTCCAAAAAGGTTAACTTACTATCTATCTGGTTATAAGTTTCCTCATCCAGTATATTGGACGGATCACTGATATGGCTATTATTTTGAATCTTTATATTGGGTACCGATTCAGGGGTAAAGGTTTGCCCCGACAGGTTAGCCATCCAAAAGAAGAAAAAAGCTATGCTAATTAAGAATTTACATTTCATGATAAAGTCATTTTTCTATTCAAAAACAGATTTTTTTAAACCAACAATTCTTACAGCATTTTGATAATAGATCTTTTTTAAAATTTTATCTGGAAGATGTAAGCCATACATTTTCCAAAAGGCGTGATATCTTTTATAGTAGGGAAAGTACTCATCGGCAGTTTCCAGCACTCTAAAATAGGTAAAATACTCCTCTGGATTATAAGCATCTTTTCCAAAAAGTATTCGGTCCTGGTATTTTTCAAAAAAGGCGCCTGCACGTCTTGGTTGCCTTCCCAATTCGGCGATAACAGCGCCAAATTCAACATTTACATGAGGAAAAACATCTAAAAATCTGGATAAAGAGTCTAAATCGTTGGCCATCCATCCAAAATGAGCATTAATAAATGTTGTTTTTGGATGTTTTTGGAAAACATGATGTTGCTCCTTGATTAGCGTTGAAAAAGGAGCAGGGTCGGTATCACTTCTTTTTCTTCCGGGATGGGTTTTAAGCTCTAACCAACGTTCATTCGTTTCGTCAAAGGGTTCCCAAAACTGAGCGGGATCTGCGGAATGAATCAAAACGGGGATACCAAGTTCTCCACATTTAGCCCAGATAGGATCTAACCTAACATCATCAATAGCGATACGCTGGCCCGCTTTATCTTTGGTGCTTAGCCCTAAACTTTTAAATATTTTAAGACCTTTTGCGCCATTTTGCACATCAAATTCGAGTTGTTTTACGGCATTTGATGTCCAGTCAGTGTCATCTATACCGTTGAAGCTAACATTTGTAAAAATGGCAATTCTATCTTCGGCACCATATTTCTTCACATTTTCTACCATTCCTTTCAACGCATTTCCACCTCTGCCACTAAGGTTAATACAAACGCCCATATTGAGGGAGTCCATTTCCTTTAGTAAAATAGTAAGATCCTGAGTAGCCATATTCCAATGGTGACTATGAATATCAACAAAGGGGAATTTTGATTTTAATAAAGCATGTTCCGGAACTTTTAAAGAGGAGGGAGGGTCATATTTTTCAAAATCCATCTTATTTTCCTGCCCCTGAAGAGTGGAGGTTATGGCTACAAAAGCGAGGAGGAAAAAGGTGTTATTAAAGGTGGACATAGGTTTATTTTTTTACAATATACGGATATGTTCTGAATAGAGAGATAGATTATCAGAGGATTAAAAAAGCTTCATAAACATCGGGATATTTTTTATCGATTTTGAATCCTTTTGCTATAAAAAGTTTAATCATCGATTCATTATTAGGGAGTACGGAGGCCACTATTTTTTTTATACCCCGTTTTTTGGCAATATTTAGAATGTGATCGGTTAGTGTAAGGCCAAGTCCCTGCCCTTGCCATTGGTCGGCTACGAGAATTGAATATTCGGCTGATTCTCTCCAGGCATCTTCGATAATACGAACGATTCCGATGATAGCCTCTGGTTTAGCTTCTGTAGGAGGGATTGTAGCGACAATAGCTATTTCTCTATCGTAATCGATGTGAGTAAAACGGGTTAACCAGGTATGATCTATTTTGGGGATGTAACCAAAAAATCGCATATACAGGGTTTCGCGGGAAACATTTTTGAGCATTTCGGCCAGGCCAGGTTCGTCTTCTGGCCTTACAGGTCGTAAGTGAACAGCCTGTCCTAAACGAAGATTTTTATCTAAACAATAATCTTTTCCAGGATAGGGAGAAAGTGCCAGGTGTCTAAAACGTTGGTTTGTCGATTCGTTTGTTTTCTGTAATCTTACCGCCACGTGCAAAGCCATGCCACTTTCATTATCCATTCTGAAAGGATTGATTTCCACGGCCGCAATGGCTGGAAAATCCATAAGAAGGTAAGAAAACCGGTGCAACCAGAGGTACAATTGATTTAATTGAACGCCCGCTTGGTTTCGGTAGCCCTTCAAGAGGGTAAAAAGATGGGTTCCTTCTACCATTTGCTGAGCAAGAGCCATATTCATGGGAGGAAGACCCACGCGAATATCTGGAAAAACTTCCTTATCCCAACCGCCTTTTCCAAAGAGCACCAAAGGTCCGAAGGTAGGGTCTTTGTAAGAACCAATAAACAGGTCAAAGCCCTTAAGCACCATTTTCTCAATACGAATGCCCCTGATAACAGCGGCAGGATGTGCTTTTGAGCAACTAACCATCATATTTGTCCATATTTCGGTCATTTCATTCACATCCCTGATATTCAGACGAACACCGCCCACGGCAGTTTTCTGTAAAATATCAATAGAATCGATTTTCATTACGATAGGGAAACCTATTTTCTGTGCAATATTTTTAGCTTCTTCTACGGTAGTACTTAAAAAGCTCTCAATGACCGGAAAGCCATACGCCAGCAGTAAATCATGACCCTCTTTTTCGGAAAGTAATAATCGGTTTTCAGCTAAGGCTTTATCGATAATCCATTTAGCAGCCTGTTGGTCTGCATTAAAGTCGGTAGGTATAGAAAGGGGCGTTTCGTACAGTAGTTTTAGATCCAGATGATATTGGTAAAGTCTTATTAATGCATCAATAGCACTTTCAGGATAGGGATAACAAGGAATTTTCGCCTGGCCTAAAATCCTTCTCGCTTCAGCCACCTGGTTTCCACCCATCCAAACGGTGAATACAGGTTTTCTTAAAGGTTTTAATTGAGTAATGGCCTGAGCAATTTTCAGGGCCTCACTTTTTAGATAAACGGAGTAAACGACGATGATGGCATCCACGGCATCATCATTTAAACAAATCTTCAGCGTCTCGGTATATCTATTCGTGTCGGCAAAATTACCTACATGAATGGGTCGGTCAGCGGAAGAAGAATGAGGTAAAAGGGTATTTAATTTTTCAACGGACACCTTAGATAAAATACTATGTTTCCCCCCTCTTTTTAGTAATGCATCCAATGCTAAAATGCCACCTGCGGCAATATTGGATAAAATCACCATATTATTTCCTGTGGGTCTAACGGAATTGGTGGCGGCCAGACCCATATTAAATAACTGAGCTATGGTATCGACCCTTATAATACCTGCTCTTTGGAAAGCAGCATCGAAGGCAAAATCTTTTTCTTCTTCCCAGTCCAAAACAGAGGAGTTCCAGTCTATATCCTCTTTTTTTCTATTTGCCTTTAAAATAATGATGGGTTTATTTCTTGAAAAAGACCTTGCGGCACTTAGAAAGCGACGAGCATTAGGTAACTTTTCCATATATATCAGAATGCCGGCGGTATGAGCATCTGTTCCTAAAAAATCAATACAATCTGCAAAATCAATATCACCTGCCAACCCAAGGGAAATCACCTGACTGAAGCCCACTTCACGTTCACCAGCCCAGTCCAGCATGGCCTCCAGCAGCGGGCCGCTTTGAGAAAGCAAAGCTAAGTTCCCTTTTCTAACTTCAACAGGCATATTTGTGGCATAGATCATCTTGTGAGGATGAATATACCCGAGACTATAAGGGCCGAGCATTCTAATTTCACCTTGTTTACATTTTTTGTTGATGTAATCAATGGTTGCCACATCCTGCGTATCAAAATCAGGTCCAAAAAATAGAATACTTCCAATGTTGGCCTCGACACATTCATCAACTACCTGTCTTAAGACCCTAAAAGGAGCACAAAAAATAGCTAAATCAGCTGGCTCGGGAATTTTCCCCACTTTACTATAAGCAGGCATTCCCAATATGGAAGAATGTTTGGAACTCACCGGGTACAATGAGCCTGGAAAACCATGTCGGTTTAAATTTTCCATGATCATTCTACCTGCGCTTCCTTCCCTTTCCGATGCCCCAATGACAGCGATGCTTCGGGGCTCGAACAACTGTTCTAATTTTTGCCTCATAAGGGATTATATTTTCCAAAATGGTTTTAAAAAGCCTAAAACACTATGTAAATTCATTTCATACGTTTCCCAGGCTCTCAGTCCTGAAATACTTTTTTCTACAGTATAGGGAATATTTTGTCCATTCATGCCAGCAAGAAAAGAATACACTCCTCGTTCTAAGGCGCCGGGATGATAACCACCCTCGAGCACAGCAAAAGTATTTGAAAAAGATGAGGCAATCATTTTACCAATTTCATAGAAAGCATTAGGGGATAAATTTAACTGCAAAAGTGGATCTTCTTCGGCCCCATCGAAACCTGCGGAAATAGCTACAACGTCTGGGTTAAAAGACTTTAAAATAGGTAAAAAATGGGAGAAAGCATCTAGAAAAATATCGTCTCCTGAGTTTGGTGGTACGCCCATATTCATGTTGAATCCTTTCCCTTTTCCCTCTCCAATGAGGTGCAAGTCACCAGTTCCCGGAAAGGCAGGATGCTGATGAATGGAGAAATAGAGGACTTTGTCCGTATCGTAAAAGATGTCTGCCGTGCCATCGCCGTAATGACCATCAAAATCAATGATTAATACGCGTTTTCCTTCTCTGACCTTATGTTCACTCGCAATAGCAACGTTGTTGAACAGGCAAAACCCACTGGCTTTATCTCTATATGAATGGTGACCAGGAGGACGGATTAATGCAAAATTCCCCGTTTCAGCAGCCTGAACAGCGGCACCCACAGAATAACAGGCGACCGCATAGCTTTTATTTGAAAGGAAGGTGTCGTCATCAATCTGATAAAAATCTTTTGAGTTATCATGGATTTTTTGGATATGGTCCAAACTGTGTACCAGACTCAAATATTTTGCTCCATCTATCCATTCATTTTGTGCCAAGTGCCTGAAAGCGCTCAATCGCAGGGCATTTTCAGGGTGTAAACCCGTGTTATGCTCAAATACAATTGGATTGAATGTTAATTCCATTTTCCCTTTTTTAATAAAGATAAAAAGATTGATAAAAATTGCTTTGCGTAGTTGACAAATATCACTATTTAAAGGTAGTAAAGAGGATAAATTTGTATCATTCATTTAATTCGGGTGATTTTAGGGAATTCGTGGAGCATCTTTCGGTGCTCCATTTTTTTTGTGGTATGGATAACATAAAAAAAATCACCTCGAAAGGATTTTACTCCCAACGAGGTGAACTAATTTTTGTTAAATTTTTATTAAATATTTGGCTATCTTAATATAAGAACAAGTTGGTCTTCATTTTTTTCAACGATGGCTTCTGTAACACTGCCAAAAAGCATAGAATTTAACATAGAGTGTCCTTGAGCACCCATTAAAATGAGATCATATTCTCCATTTTTTGCAAATTCCTGAATGTGAATGCCTGGGTTGTGATAGTGATTATCGATTAATTCCAGTCTTATTCTCTCAGCTCCCGGAATGGTGGCAAATAATTTTTCAAATGATCTGATGGCTGCTTCCCTCAGGGCTTCCCTAAAGGTTGAATCTACCAGGGCCTGATTGTAAAAATCAGCCGGAGGTTGTTCGACAATATGCAAAGCAGTAATGGAGATATCAGGTTTTTTAGCTTGCATGGCAATAGCCATACTTAATGCTTTTTTTGAAAGTTCTGAAAAATCCATGGGAACTAATATCCACTTGAAAGTTCTCTCTTTTTCTGGTACAATTAAGACACTGGTAGGTGCCGTCCGAGCCAATCTCTTGGCCGTCAACCCACTTTTCCCTGGTTGCTTTTTTTGTCCAATGATCAATAAATCAGCCTCTTTTATATTCAACCAATGTATCAACTTTTGATAGGGCTTGCCTTCTCTGATTTCAACAGAAAAGGCAAAAGATGGATAATTTTCCCAGGTTTCTTCTACCTGTTTTAATATATCTTCCCGCATTCGTTCATCAATAGGCAAGGTAGCATTAAATAAATTATGATAAGTAGCCTCTAAATTTTCAGGCACTGAAAAATCTGGTGAAATATGAAATAAATAGGCTTTTTCCGTTGCAGATAATTCGCCTACCGTTTTTAATACTTTAAGAATCTGCTTATCCTGTGCACTTAGGTCTAATGCAGCCAGTATAATTGGAAAGGTATTTTTCATGGCAGTTATATTATATATTAGTTAATGTTAATTTCTTCAATGCCATTTCTTTCTTTAGTCTTCATGGAGAAAAAGGTTAGCATTAATTCTTCGTTGTTATATACAGCTTGAATTTCATCCTGATTTACCTCATCGGTCAGTTCAAAAGTTTGTTCAAAAGATATGGTTTTTTCAACCAGGCTAATAAAGTTGTTTTTAATTTCAGAATCAGTAACTTTCATTCCAGTAATTTTTAAGAATTTACCTGAAAGTTCAAGGTGTAGTTCTTCTTTTGCATAGCCCTCAACGGAAATGGTGAAACAGTAAACATGATCTTTAGGTACTTCATTTTTATAAGTTGCATCATTTTTAAACCATGGCTCATGTAAAGAAGAGTGTCCTAAAAAGTGGTTTTTATCGATAAGAGTGGCAAATTCACTTCCGAATCGATTAAAACTGCTGTTTTTTAATGTTACCATCCACATAAAATAGGGTTTTTTAGTATGAAATAATCTATTTAACAGAGCAAAAATGATGGTATTTCAGCATCTTTTGAGAGACTTTTCTCCATCAATAAGGATGATTTTTGTCACCTATATGGATTTGCTGAATAGAGGATTTACTGGTTTATTCACACGGTATTTATCGTCAAAAATTAAACAGATATTCCGAAGATATGATTTACCGGCAGGGGTGACTTCCAAACCATTTTTTCTTTGTCTGATAAGGCCATCTTTTTCCAAATCAATTAAGTCAGATTTTATGTGAAGTCCGGATGCACTGTTTAAAAAAGTGGGATCCCAACTTGTTTCGTATTGACAAAGTATATTTCTTATCTGCCTTCCTGTTTCTTGTTCTTCCACCTGTATTAAATGTCCTTTTTCAATGGGTAAAAAACCATTTTCTACTTTGTTTTGGTATGTTTCCAAATCTCTGTAGTTTTGAATATAAGTGTTTTCATTACTGCTTATAGCGGAAACACCTAGTCCCAATAAAATAGAGGTATCCTTAGGGGTATAGCCCATGAAGTTACGATGGAGGTCTTTGTTGGAAAAGGCCTTGAACAAATCATCTGTTGCCAGGGCAAAATGATCCATTCCGATGGGTAGATAACCTATCTCCAATAATAATTTTTTGCCCTCCCCAAAAAGTTGCTGTTTTTCCATCCCGATGGGTAAATCCTTCTCTGAATAAGCTCTTTGGCCAGGCTTAACCCAAGGCACATGCGCATAACTATAAAAGGCAATTCTATCGGGTTTTAATCTTTCAACATGAGCCATATTTTGACTGATATGTTCAATAGTCTGACCGGGGAGGCCATAAATCAGATCGTAATTAACGGAGGTATAATTATTTGTTCTGGCTGAATACGTGATATTTTCAATTTGTTCCAAGGTCTGAAATCGATTGATTCGGGTCAAAATATCCATAGAAAAATCCTGAATACCCAGGCTTATTCTATTGAATCCAATGTTTCCCAGTTGTTCAATATGATCCGTTGTAGTGGAGGATGGGTGTGCTTCGAAACTAAAATCTGCATCGGCGGGAATCTCTATGTCTGACATCCATTTTCCCATGAAATCAACTAAATTTTCCGGACTGAAAAAAGTAGGGGTTCCACCACCCAGATGTAATTCTTTCACCATCGGAGGTACTGGAAATTCCTTACGGTATAATTGCCACTCTTTAAGTAAAGTTTCCAGATAAGGCTTTTCAACGCCATGATTTCTCGTTATTCGTTTATTGCAACCGCAATAGGTACATAACATTTCGCAAAAGGGAAGGTGTATATATAAACTTAATGAAGGACTTTTTATAATGGAATCCATCAACCTGTTCCGCCAGACATTTTCTAAAATTGGTTCCGTCTGCCAATAAGGAACAGTGGGGTAACTCGTGTAGCGTGGCGTAGGAATATCATATTTACTTAAAAGCTTTTCATCAACCATTGGCAAATCTTTGTAATTTTGACAAAGGTATCTCGAGGGATAATATCCATTTGATGATATTTAATCCTATTTTTAGCTGATAGAAATCAGTATTAAAATCTTTGCTGGTACTTAAAAAAATTTAACATGCCATTAATCAAGTCGGTAAACGGAAATACACCTATTTTTGGGCAGAATATTTATTTGTCTGAAAATGCGACCATTATCGGAGATGTTATCATGGGTGATGATTGCAGCGTTTGGTTTCAGGCAGTTATTCGTGGGGATGTAAACGCCATTCGGATAGGTCATCGGGTAAACGTACAGGATGGTGCCATTATCCACTGTACATGGAATAAGGCCGCGACGTCCATTGGTGATGATGTAAGCATTGGCCACAGGGCTATTGTTCATGGATGTACCTTAAAAAATAACATTTTAGTAGGTATGGGTGCTATAATTATGGATCACGCGGTGGTGGAAGATAATGTGCTTATTGCTGCAGGAGCTATTGTTTTGGAAAATACTGTGTTAGAATCTGGTTATATTTATGCTGGGATTCCCGCCAGAAAGGTGAAGCCGTTAAGTGAGAAACAATTTTCCCAGACGGTTTCCAGAATTGCCAATAATTATATTACTTATGCAGGCTGGTTTAAGGAGTCCTGAAGATTTGAAATGTCCTTTTGTTAATTTTAAGATGGGTTTAATCGATTTTGAGATATTCTGCAGGATATTATTATAAATTTGTGACGAAATAGTTGATTCTTAAAAATATATTTTTGAAATATGGAAATTGATGTTTTGTTGGGATTGCAATGGGGCGATGAAGGTAAAGGTAAAATTGTAGATTATTTGGCACCTAAATATCAAATGGTTGCCAGGTTTCAAGGTGGACCTAATGCTGGCCATACGCTTAAATTTGAAGGAAAAAAATTTGTCCTTCATACTATTCCATCTGGTATCTTCAGAGAAAATTTGCAAAACCTTATCGGTAATGGCGTAGTAATAGACCCTATTACTTTTGTTAGGGAATTGAATGAACTCACCGCCGTTGGCGTTACTTTTGAAAATAGGCTTTTTGTTGCAAAGAAAGCTCACCTGATTTTACCCACTCACCGCATGCTCGACGCGGCATCAGAATTAGCTAAAGGTAAAGAAAAAATTGGTTCAACCTTAAGAGGTATTGGTCCTGCATATATGGATAAAACGGGGCGGAACGGGCTTAGAATTGGCGATATTCTGTCGCCTGATTTTCATGCCAGATACCTTTCATTAAAGCAAAAACACTTAAAACTGTTGGCGCAATTTCCTGATCTGCCTTTTGATCTCGATGGAGAAGAACAAAAATGGATGGAGGCAATTAATGAGGTTAAAAAATTGCAATTTGTTGATTGCGAGTATTTTATAGCCGATGCCTTGGCTGCAGGAAAAAGAATACTGGCAGAAGGTGCTCAAGGTACCATGTTGGATATTGATTTTGGAACTTATCCCTTCGTTACGTCTTCCAATACCATTACTGCCGGCGTTTGTACCGGATTAGGGGTATCTCCGCAAAAAATAAAAGAGGTTTACGGTATTACCAAAGCCTATTGTACCCGGGTTGGTTCAGGTCCTTTTCCAACAGAACTACATAATGAAACAGGAGAAAAATTAAGGGCTGAAGGTGGAGAATTTGGTGCAACGACAGGAAGACCAAGGCGTTGTGGTTGGCTCGATGTTCCTCAGTTGAAATATGCCATTATGTTAAATGGGGTTACTCAGCTGATTGTCACTAAAATGGACGTACTTTCAGCTTTTCCTGATTTTGCTATGGGCGCTGCCTATACTTCAGAAGATGGTTCCAGCTCTCAAAATCTTCCTTTTGATATAAGTGAGGATACTTTTTCTGTTTCTTATGAAAATATTCCAGGTTGGAATGTACCCTTAGATGAAGTAACCGACTGGAATAATTTACCAAAGGAGGCGACTGATTATTTGTTGAAACTTGAAAAAGAACTAAATGTGCCCATAACCATGGTTTCGGTAGGCCCAGGTAGAGATCAACTCATCGTCAAATAATTTCTTTGCTTGTATTTTGTCCTAATGTATGAAAGTCCGTTCGTACAGAATTCATTTCAATAGGATAAATTCTGTACGCCTGTTTTCTTTTCTTCCTTTTTCTGTTGTATTGTCGGCAACGGGTTTTGCTGAACCGTATCCTTTATATCGAAGACGTTCTCGGCCTATTCCTGATTTTATTAAATATTCATAAACGGTCTTTGCTCTTTGAGTACTTAGTTGCACATTCATTTCCTCTGCTCCTATGTGGTCAGTGTGTCCGCTTATTTGTATGAAAATAGCTGCGTTTTCTGCTAACCACTGGCTTAACAGATTTAATTCGTGGAGAGAATTTGGATTTAGTTGAGCTGATCCCGTTTCAA
>Ga0209550_10004012_pt1 | contig 13975 bp, 13 predicted proteins | sample LauGreSuBDMM15SN_2_FD_187567 | JGI IMG/M metagenome (GOLD analysis project Ga0209550, IMG submission 187567) | Freshwater lake microbial communities from Lake Michigan, USA - Su13.BD.MM15.SN (SPAdes) (version 5) | ecosystem: Environmental > Aquatic > Freshwater > Lake | place: Lake Michigan...
CTGCGGCATCGAATTCATGGCAACCATGGGCTCTCATTACGATCTTTCTAGGTTCGGTTCTGAACGTGTTGGCTTCTCTCCACGTCAGTGCGACTTGTTGATGGTGATGGGAACGATTGCAAAGAAAATGGGTCCAGTCCTTCGTCAGGTTTATTTGCAGATGGCCGAACCTCGTTGGGTCATTGCGGTTGGTGCTTGCGCTTCAAGTGGTGGAATTTTTGATACTTATTCTGTGCTTCAAGGGATTGATCAAATCATTCCTGTTGATGTATATGTTCCTGGCTGCCCTCCTCGTCCAGAAGCCATCATCGACGGATTTTTGAAGATCCAAGACCTGGTGGGTGATGAAGAATTGCGCAGAAGAAACAGTCCGAAATACCAAGAATTGATGTCAAGTTACGGAATTGAATAATAGGTCTTAAATGACTTCTAAATTATATTCAGGATGGTGTTAAACAATGAAATCATTAAGGAAAAGCTCACTGCCCAATTTAGGGAGCAAATCCTTGCTTGGGAAGATTCTTACGGGATGCTCAGTGTAACAGTACAAAACGAGATAAACCTCAAAGTGCTTACTTTCTTGCATGATGAAACATCCCTTTCTTTTCAGTTCCTTACAGACCTCACAGGGGTTCATTTTCCTGATAGAAAGGGAGAGGAGCTGTCGGTGGTTTACCACCTCCACAACTTGGTAGAAAACGTAAGGATGAGGATGAAAATTTTTGCACCAATTGAAAAGCCAGATGTATATACTGCAACTGGACTTTACAGTGGAGCGAATTGGATGGAACGCGAGACCTATGATTTCTATGGCGTGAATTTTGTTGGGCATCCAGATTTGAAACGTGTGTTAAATGTTGATGAGATGGATTACTTCCCAATGAGAAAAGAATTTCCATTGGAAGACCAGACACGCATTGACAAAGACGATGACATGTTTGGAAGATAATTTGATCACAGGAAGCCTAAAAAACTTCATTTAAGATAAACTATGCAGGAGCAAATAAATATTAATTTACCAGAAGGTTCGATTGAAAAGCAAACGACCAGGCTCAATTTGGGACCAACACACCCTGCAACACATGGTGTGTTCCAAAATATCTTGGAGATGGATGGTGAGCGCATTATCAAAACAGAATCTACTGTGGGGTATATCCACAGGGCTTTTGAAAAGATTGCTGAGCGCAGGCCGCTTTATCAAATCACCACTTTAACAGACAGGCTAAATTATTGTTCCTCCCCGATCAACAACATGGGGTGGCACCTTACCTGCGAAAAATTATTGGACGTTAAAACTCCTAAACGGGTTGATTACCTAAGGGTCATCATCATGGAATTGGCCCGTATCACTGACCACTTGATTTGTAATTCTATTGTAGGGGTTGACACCGGAGCATACACAGGGTTTCTTTATGTGATGCAATACCGTGAGTTGGCTTATGAGATTTATGAGGAAGTATGTGGATCAAGGTTAACTACCAACATGGGACGTATTGGTGGTTTTGAAAGAAATTTCTCCAATGCAGCTTTCGAAAAAATAGAAAAATTCCTCAATGAGTTTCCTGGTGTTTGGAAGGAGTTTGAAAACCTCTTCAACAGAAACAGGATTTTTGTGGAAAGAACACGCGGGACAGGCGCCATTTCTGCAGAACGTGCTTTGAATTACAGCTTCACTGGACCAAACCTGCGTGCTGCAGGAATTGACTATGATGTTCGTGTGCATTCCCCATATTCATCATACGAAGATTTCGATTTTATCATCCCAGTTGGAACAACTGGAGATAACTACGATCGCTTCATGGTGCGCAATGGAGAAATATGGGAATCGTTGAGCATCATCAAGCAAGCATACGAAAAGGTACAGGCTTTCAAAGGAACTGAAGCGGAGGTTTATCATGCCGATGCCCCTGAATACTATCTTCCAGCAAAGGCTGATGTATATACCAAAATGGAAGCCCTCATCTACCACTTCAAAATAGTGATGGGTGAAACCGATATTCCAGTTGGTGAGGTGTATCAAGCGGTTGAAGGTGGAAACGGTGAGCTTGGATTTTATTTGGTAAGTGATGGTGGAAGGGCGCCTTTCAGGCTTCATTTCCGCAGGCCTTGCTTTATTTATTACCAGGCTTATGCTGAGATTGTTAAAAACACAATGCTCAGTGATGCCATCGTAACATTGAGCAGCCTTAATTTGATTGCAGGTGAAATGGACGCATAAAACCAGACATAAAAGATAACAATGGTGAAGTTTTCAGAAAATAAATTACAAGAAGTACAGACAATCATCAACCGCTATCCGGAAGGAAAGCAGAAGAGTGCATTGATCCCCCTGTTGCACATGGCTCAAGAAGAATTTGGCGGCTGGCTTAGTCCAGAATCAATGGATTACGTTGCCTCCATACTCGGCATCGAACCAATCGAAGCTTATGAAGTGGCAACTTTCTACAGCATGTACAATTTACAGCCCGTGGGTAAACATCTTTTTGAGGTTTGTCACACTGGACCATGCATGCTCAATGGAAGCGATAAAATCGTCAACTATATCAAAACAAAATTGAATATAGGGGTTGGTGAAACGACCGAGGATGGCATGTTCACCTTGAAAACAGTAGAATGTTTGGGTGCTTGCGGTTATGCCCCTTTGATGCAACTTGGAAAGCATTATAGGGAACATTTGACCGAGGAAAAAGTGGATGCGATCATCGAAGAGTGCAGAAATAAACAGTAAAAGGACCAGCAAAGCATATAGCAACATGGCAAAAAAAGTATTATTAGAAAAGGCACACGTTGAAGGAATTCGTTACTACGACGTTTACAGACTCGAAGGCGGCTACCGTTCAGTTGAAAAAGCACTGAAAATGGAGCCTGCTGCGATTGTTGAAGAGGTAAAGAAAAGTGGACTCAGGGGTAGGGGTGGTGCAGGTTTTCCTACAGGCATGAAATGGAGTTTCTTGGCAAAACCTGAAGGCGTTCCTCGCTACCTTGTTTGCAATGCAGACGAATCTGAGCCCGGCACTTTCAAAGACAGGTACCTGATGGAATTCATTCCTCACTTGCTCATTGAAGGTCTTATCGTTTCCTCTTTTGCTTTGGGTAGCAACAGCACTTACATCTACATCCGTGGAGAATATGCGTGGATTGTAGACATCCTTGAACAGGCCATCGCTGAAGCAAAGCAACATTGTTTCCTCGGAAAAAATATTTTAGGTACAGGTTTTGATTGTGAGATATATGTTCAACGCGGTGCTGGTGCTTATATCTGCGGTGAAGAAACTGCTTTGATTGAATCGCTTGAAGGTAAAAGAGGCAATCCTAGGATTAAGCCACCTTTCCCTGCCATCAAAGGTTTGTGGGATTGTCCAACCGTTGTGAACAACGTTGAAACACTCGCTGCAGTTGTTCCTATCATCAACATGGGTGGAGAAGAGTACGCCAAAATTGGTATTGGCAGGTCAACTGGAACAAAGCTTCTTTCTGCTTGCGGAAACATCAACAACCCTGGTGTATATGAAATAGACATGACCATCTCTGTTGAGGAATTTATATATAGTGATGAATACTGCGGTGGAATCCCCAACGGGAAAAAGCTCAAGGCTTGTATCCCAGGTGGTTCATCGGTGCCGATTCTTCCTGCCAACCTGTTGTTGAAAACTGCTAAAGGCGAAACCCGTTACATGACTTACGAAAGTCTTTCTGATGGCGGATTTGCAACGGGTTCAATGATGGGGTCAGGTGGATTTATTGTACTGGATGAAGACCAATGTATTGTTCGCCATACCATGACGCTTGCACGTTTCTACAGACATGAAAGCTGTGGACAATGTTCTCCGTGTAGAGAAGGTACTGGTTGGATGGAAAAAATCCTCACCAAAATTGAAAATGGGAAAGGTTCTATGAGCGATATTGATTTGCTGTGGGATATCCAAAGAAAAATCGAAGGCAATACAATTTGTCCACTAGGTGACGCTGCTGCATGGCCCGTTGCTGCTGCTATTCGTCACTTCAGGGATGAGTTTGAATGGCATGTAAACAATCCTGAGTTGAGCCAGAAGCAAAACTATGGATTGGCAAACTATGCAAATGAATTGAGCATCGTTTCTTAAAAAGAAAAGACAAAGGGCCCAGCCCGTTAAATAAAATATATGGCGGAAGAAGTCAAAAAAATAAAGGTTACCATCGACAACATCAGCATTGATGTGCCCCTTGGAACCACCATTCTGCAAGCAGCCAGAATGATAGGTGGTGATGTTGTGCCTCCTGCAATGTGCTACTACAGCAAGCTTCAGGGCAGCGGCGGTAAATGCCGTACTTGTCTTGTTGAAGTGAGCAAGGGTAGTGAAGCCGATCCTCGTCCAATGCCTAAGCTCATCGCCAGTTGCAGAACCGGTGTGATGGATGGCATGGAAGTTAAAAACATGACTAGTCCAAAAGTTGAAGATGCAAGGAATGGTGTTGTTGAATTCCTTCTTCTAAACCACCCACTTGATTGTCCAATTTGTGACCAAGCTGGTGAATGTCATTTGCAAGACCTTGGCTATGAGCATGGCAAGCAGGGTACCCGTTATGAATTCAAGCGTAGAATATTCGACAAGGTTGATTTAGGTCCTTATATTCAGTTGCACATGACGCGCTGTATACTTTGTTACAGGTGTGTATATGTTGCAGACCAACTTACGAACAAGCGTGTTCATGGAATATTAAGCAGGGGCGATCATTCAGAAATTGCAACCCATATTGAAAAATCACTCGATAATAATTTCATAGGCAATGTAATTGATGTTTGTCCAGTAGGAGCCCTTACAGACAAGACTTTCAGGTTCAAAAACCGTGTTTGGTTCACCAAGCCTGTCAATGCACACCGTGATTGCAAATGTTGTTCAGGCAAGGTTACTTTGTGGCAGCGTGGCGAAGAAGTGCTTCGTGTTACTGCGAGAAAAGACCAGTGGGGTGAAGTGGAAGAGTGGATATGCAACGAATGTCGTTTTGAAAAGAAACATACAACTGATTGGGTGATAGAAGGACCTACACATGTAAATAGACATTCTGTGATTTCGCAGGGGCATTATGAAAACATCAAAAAACCTACGGAAATATTTTCTGCGGTACATGGTGGCCGGAATCCAAAGCTATTAATGGATATACACAGTGTGAGTGAAGTAAATGATCCGTCTGTAGACCTCAGTGTAATCAATGGTCCAGCTACAGGCGACGTATTCAATCATCCAACAAAAAAATAATGATCGGCATGGAAATTTTACAAATTGATCTTTTTTTGTTCTTGGAAAAATTATTGCTCATTGGCGGTATCATAACATTTTCTTTGGTGATTGCTATGTACACAACTTATGCTGAGAGAAAAGTTGCTGCGGTTATTCAAGATAGGTTAGGACCCAATCGTGCTGGTCCTTTTGGCTTGGCTCAACCATTGGCTGATGGATTGAAATTATTTTTCAAGGAAGAAATTATTCCGCTTACTTCCAATAAAGTATTGTTTATTATTGGTCCAGCATTGGCCATGATGACTGCGATGTTAACCAGTGCTGTCATTCCTTGGGGTAGCAGCATCAATGTATTTGGAAGGGATGTAAGCCTTCAAATAGCGGATGTAAATATTGGTGTTTTGTATGTATTTGGTGTGGTGAGTTTAGGCGTGTACGGAATCATGATTGGTGGTTGGTCATCGAACAACAAATTCTCTTTGATCGCTGCCGTGCGTGGCGCTTCACAAATTATATCGTATGAGCTGGCTATGGGCCTTTCTCTCATAGCGTTGTTGATGCTTACAGGCACTTTGAGCATGAAGACCATTGTAGAGCAACAAATGAGTGGAGCCCTGGGAGGATTTTTGGGATGGAATATATTTTACCAACCCTTGGGATTCCTCATTTTCTTGATTTGTGTTTTTGCAGAGTGCAACAGAACCCCATTTGATCTTCCAGAGGCTGAAAATGAGTTGAACTTTGGATACCACCAGGAATACTCATCCATGAAACTTGGATTTTATTTATTTGCGGAGTATATAAATATGTTCATCTCGAGTGCTGTGGTTTCAACACTGTTCTTTGGTGGCTATGACATTCCATTTGTGAATGAAACAACCTTGGCGGCAAGTTGGGGTGGAAACATTGTAGCGGTGATGGGTTTTGCAGCTTTATTCGCGAAAATTGTATTCTTTTTATTCTTGTTTATGTGGGTGAGGTGGACGATACCAAGATTCAGGTATGACCAATTGATGAATCTTGGATGGAAAAAATTAATCCCCTTGGCGCTTGCAAATATGTTGATCACTGCCATTGTAATCCTTTGGCTTAATAAATAAAGTATGGCTTCATTAACAAACAGGTCAAAAGTATTGGAGCAAACACCATTGAGTTTCATGGAAAGTTTGTACCTGCCTAATATTTTCAAAGGCATGGCCATTACATTTGGACATATCTTCAAAAAGAAAGCAACTATTAGTTATCCTGAAGAGAAAAGGCCTTTTAGTCCTGTTTTCAGGGGATTGCATGTGTTGAACCGGGATGAGGAAGGAAGAGAGAATTGCACAGCGTGTGGGCTCTGCGCCGTTGCTTGTCCTGCAGAAGCCATCACAATGGAAGGTGCAGAGAGGCAAAAAAACGAAGAGCATCTTTACCGTGAGGAGAAATATGCGGCGAAATATGAGATTAATATGTTGAGGTGCATTTTTTGTGGGCTCTGCGAAGAGGCTTGTCCCAAAGATGCTATTTACATGTCAGAAACCTTTGCACCGTCAAACTTCACCCGTCAGGGATTCATCTATTCTAAGGATGAATTGTTGATACCCAATCCAACAACAGACAAAGAAGGGTATGAAGCCGCGAGAGGACTTCGCGAAGCACAAATAAAAAAATAAGAACTGATTATGACGATCATCGAAATACTTTTTTGGTTTCTCTCCGCATTGGCGCTTTTTGGAGCGTTGATGGTGGTATTCAGTAAAAATCCGGTTCACAGTGTATTGTGGCTCATAGTTGTATTTTTTGCCATTTCAGGACATTATATCGTGCTCAATGCCCAATTTTTAGCCATTGTGAACCTCATCGTTTATGCAGGGGCAATCATGGTATTGTTTCTATTTGTAATCATGTTGATGAACATGAATACAGAAAGCGAGCCTCAAAAAAGCAAGTGGTTGCGGATGGCAGCGGCCCTATCTGGAGGAAGCTTGATGTTGATAATGGTAGCAGCGTTGAAAGACAATACGTCTAAAGTAACAGGCATGTTTACTGCCGAGGCGAATATTGGACTGATTAAAAATTTGGGAAAGGTATTGTTTACAGATTATGTTGTGCCCTTTGAAATCAGCAGTGTATTGTTTTTAAGTGCCATAGTAGGTGCTGTTATTCTTGGAAAAAAAGAAAGTTCCACAACCCATTCATAAAGCGAAATAAGATTTTATGCCTATAAATTATTATATTTTTTTATCTGTTGCACTCTTTGCCATCGGCATTGTAGGTGTTTTAACAAGGCGCAATGCCATCATCATTTTCATGTGCATTGAGTTGATGTTGAACGCGGTGAATTTATTGTTGGTTGCATTTTCTAAGATGCATCATTTAAAAGCGTATGCATTAAACCATGCAACAACGGTAGGAACGGAAGCACAGCTTTTTGTGTTTTTTATCATGGTTGTGGCTGCTGCTGAAGTTACGGTAGGATTGGCCATCATAGTGATGTTGTACAGAAACATACATTCTGTTGACATAAACTTTTTGAACAGGTTGAAGCATTGATGGGACAAGATAATTGCGGTTTAATTTTTTTGATATTTCTTAATTGTTGATATGAGTAAATTTGTTTTTTTAATTCCACTGCTGCCCTTGATCGGATTTTTGATCAATGGACTTGGAAGGAATTTTTTGTCACGCACTGCTGTAATCATGGTAGGGTGCGGCGTATTGATTGCTTCATTTATTACGAGTCTATTGCTTTTTAAGGAGGTTGCTTCCCCAGATTTTACAACGCAGGTGATTGTATATTTTGATTTCATTAAAACGGCAGGATTAGACATCAAATTTGCGTTTCAGGTAGATCAATTGAGTGTGTTGTTTTTGTTGATTATTACAGGAATAGGATCACTCATCCACATTTATTCATCTGCTTATATGCATGATGAAACTGTGCCACATTTTGCACGATATTTTGCATACTTAAACTTGTTTATCTTCTCCATGTTGCTGTTGGTTTTAGGAGCAAATTTTGTGGTGATGTTTATCGGATGGGAAGGGGTTGGACTTTGCTCATATTTATTGATAGGATATTGGTTCAAAAACAAGGATTACAACAATGCAGCAAAGAAGGCATTTGTGATGAATCGAATCGGTGACCTTGGATTTTTATTGGCTATTTTCTGGATGCTGTCACAGTTCGGAACGATTTCTTACCTGGAGTTATTCCCTAAAGTAGCAACTGCTCCAGTATATGTAATCACTTGTATCACATTGTTGTTGTTTGTAGGAGCGATGGGAAAGTCAGCTCAGATTCCGTTGTATACATGGTTGCCTGATGCCATGGCAGGACCAACACCGGTTTCAGCCTTGATCCATGCGGCAACGATGGTAACTGCAGGTATTTACATGATAGCCAGGAGCAATGTGATGTATTCATTAGCACCTCATACACAAGATGTTGTTGCGATGATAGGAATTGCAACTGCCTTGTTGGCAGCAACGATTGCCTTGAAACAAAATGATATTAAAAAAGTCTTGGCATATTCTACTGTTAGTCAGCTTGGACTAATGTTCATGGCGCTAGGAGTAGGAGCATATACTGCTGGGGTATTTCATGTAATGACCCATGCATTTTTCAAGGCATTGTTGTTCTTGGGAGCAGGAAGCGTGATTCATGCCATGCACCATGAGCAGGATGTGATGAAGATGGGGGGATTGAAAAAGTATTTACCAATAACTCATATCACCTTTTTAATAGCTTGTTTAGCCATTTCCGGGATACCTCCTTTTTCAGGATTCTTTTCTAAAGATGAAATCTTGATCGCCGCACTAGAGAAAAAACCAATTTTTTACGTGTTGGGAGTGGCAACGTCATTGATGACTAGCTTTTACATGTTTAGGCTTTATTTCCTTACATTTTCAGGTAAATTCAGGGGGACTTCGGAGCAGGAACATCATTTGCATGAATCACCCAAGGCAATGACTTTCCCGTTGATCGTTTTGGGAATTTTATCAATTGTAGGCGGTTTGGTAGGCATACCAGCTATCTTTATGGGAGATGCACATGTGCTTGGGAAATTCCTTGCACCGGTAGTGGTTTCTCAAGAAATTTTACATCCAGCCATACACTTAACGCATAGTACAGAGTTCGCATTAATGGGTGGATTGATCGCGTTGATTTTGTTGATGATTTTTATTGCTTCAAAGAAGTACGCAAATTTATCAGAACCTGAAAATTCAAACAGCGGAATTTCAAAAGTATTGGCGAACAAGTGGTATGTTGATGAGTTGTACAATGTCATCATTGTAAAACCAATTAATGTTCTATCCTCTTTTTTAAGCAGGATAGTTGACAATAAAATCATTGACGGATTTGTAAACGGAATAGGTCGATCTGTTCAATATAGTGCAAGGCAATTCAGGCTGCTTCAGAGCGGGCAAGTAGGTTCTTATGTATTGATCATGGTGGTCTGTATCATAATATTTTTCATCTTCCAGTTATTCTGGAAATTTTAATCAAACGCATTCAATATGTTCTCAGCATTTGATAATTTTCCTGCTTTATTAATCTGGTTGCCTCTGGCAGGGGGCATACTTTCCTTTTTCATGAAAAAGGAAGTTGCGGCCAAGATGATTGCAATGATTTCTTCTGTGTCAACTCTTGTGGTTGTAACCTTGAGCTTCATTTACTCTAATCAGGAGTTCATGATGCTAAACCAAGTGAGTTACAGATGGTTACCAGAATTGGGAAGCAGCTTCGCCTTCGTCTTAGATGGATTGACAAGGATTTTGTGCATGCTAACGGCAATCATTTTTCCATTGGTGTTCACCATCACAAAAAAAGACCAATACAAAAATTCAAATGTATTCTTTGGATTGATGATGCTCACGCAATGCGGATTGATGGGTGTATTTATGGCAACAGATGCACTTACATTTTATTTTTTCTGGGAGCTAGCACTAATTCCTGTTTATTTTCTTTCTTCCATTTGGGGAGGAGAAAAAAGAATCAAGGCTACCTTCAAGTTTTTCATTTACACTTTTGTAGGATCGTTGTTTTTACTCATAGGGATTTTGTACATGTACGTAAAAAATCCAACAGGAACATTCAACCTAGCTGATTTTTACAACATGACACTAAGCTCCCCTGAGCAAATGATTTTATTCTTTTTATTCTTTGTTGCATTTGCAATAAAGATGCCCATATTCCCATTGCATACTTGGCAGCCAGATGCATATGATCAAGCTCCTACACCGGTTACCATGATATTGAGTGGGGTGATGGTCAAGATGGGTTTGTTTGGTGTCATCCGTTGGTTGTTGCCATTGTTTCCATTAGCAGTAAAAGAATTTCAAACTGGCATCATCATATTGATTGTGGTAGGAATGGTTTATGCCTCATTGGTAGCCATTTATCAAGACAGTATAAAAAAATTGATTGCATATTCATCTATTGCGCATATAGGTTTGATGGCTGCTGGATTGTTTTCATTGAAAGATGTAGCCATGCAAGGTGTTGTATTGCAGATGTTTAACCATGGCATCAACATAGTTGCACTGTGGATAGCAGCTGAGCTCATCGAGAGACAAACAGGCATTACAAAAATTTCACAGTTAGGCGGTATTGCCCAAAAAGCACCGATGCTTTCTGTATTTTTTGTAATTGCTGCCATGGCAAATATTGCATTACCACTCACAAATGCTTTTATTGGTGAATTCATGATTTTCAATGGACTGTATCAGTTCAATCCATGGATAACCGCTGCAGCTGGTTTAAGCATTATTCTATCTGCCGTATATACTTTGAACATGATAAAGCATGTTTTTTATGGAGAGATAGTACCCTCAACAGAAAATTTTCAAGATATCGGTAAAACACATGTATTGGTATTTTGTGTGCTTACCCTATTGATTTTTGTGGCGGGTATTTATCCAACACCAATTTTTAAAATGATCCACGAAACAACAGGCATTGTACTTAATAAGTACAGCATGCTTTAAAATATCAACGGAGTTATGAACGCAATTATTCTTTCTGCTATATGGGGTGTGCTGATGATGTACACTGGATTTATTTCAAAAAATAAAAATACACCTACCTATGTTGCCATCGCAGGTATCTTGTTGATGTTGGTAGCAAGTTGGCTTGATTATATTGGCATTTCTTTCTTTGATGTTGATACAAAAGGGATGTTGAAATACAATTCGTTCGGACTTCTCTTTAACATGTTGATTATCGCTTGTACCTTGGTATACTTTCTTTTGTCTGGATCAGAAATTGCAAAGTTTGAAAAGAATTCAGCTGATTTGTATGCTTTGATTTTTTTCGTTCTTACCGGAATTTCAATTGTTGCTGGATTTAATTCTTTATTGATGTTGTTTCTCGGAATAGAAATCATTTCAATACCGCTATATATTCTTGCAGGAAGTGAGAAATCAAATTTAAAAAGCAATGAAGCAGCCTTGAAATATTTTTTAATGGGTGCTTTTTCAACAGGACTAATGTTGATGGGTATTGCATTTTTGTATGGCGATGCAGGAACATTTTATGTTGAGGGAATAAATTTTGGATTGGGTGGGATGTCGCCAATGATGTCAATAGGAATGATCCTGCTTTTAGCTTCTATGTCGTTCAAGGTTTCTGCAGTTCCTTTCCATTTTTGGACGCCAGATGTCTACGATGGAACACCGACTGTATTTACTTCCTTCATGGCAACCATTGTTAAGTCTGCAGGATTTTTTGCATTCTTCAAGTTGTTTGAAAATGCCTTTGGTAAGATGCACGCGGATTGGTCCATTTTGGTATCTGTACTAGCAGCACTTACTTTAGTGATAGGAAATATTACCGCCGTTTTTCAACAGAGCATTAAACGCATGTTGAGTTATTCTTCAATCGCCCAAGCAGGATTCATGTTATTGGGTGTATTTGCCATGAACTATTATGCAAAGCAAGGTTTGATACTTTATTTTGCTGCCTATACTTTGGCTACACTCGGCATTTTTGCTGTGTTGGCGAAGTTCAAGGATCATTCTATCGAAGCTTTTAATGGGTTTGCAAAGAAGTATCCAATGGTAGGATTGGCCATGTTAATTTGTATTTTATCTCTGGCTGGTATACCCCTAACGGCAGGATTTTTTGCAAAATATTATATGCTTCTTGGCGTAATAAAAATAGGCAATATGCTTTGGTTGGTAATTATTGCAATCTTGAGTGCTGCAGTAAGTGTTTACTATTATTTCAGGGTAATTCAAGCCATGTATTTTAAAGAAGGGATGCCGCACGAAGAAATTAAATTTACCCAATCATTTGAGGTTATCATGCTGGTTAATGCAGCTATAATCATCTTACTAGGCATACACCCAGATTGGTTATTAATGCTACTCAATATCTGATTTTAGTATCATAAAACATGATTTTAGTTCCGTTCATCAAACTTTTCTTTGAGTAAATAAGGCAATCGTTACTTTTACGTCATGAAAATGACTGATAACTTTATATTAGCCTGGAGAACTATCAAAGGAAACAAGCTCAGAACCGGCATAACAGTAGCCATCATAGCATTTGGTATTATGGCTCTTGTGGGCATTATAACGGCCATAGAGGCGATGAACAGCAGTCTGAGAGAGAGTTTCTCAACCATGGGGGCCAACGCTTTTAGCATACGTTTCAGAGAACGCAGGTTTTCCATGGGTGGCGGTGATGTTACCCAGTCCAAGACAAACAGTTCGAGAAAAGTAAAAAAGTCGAACACCGGCAGAATTATCACCTATCATCAAGCGAAACTTTTCAAAGATTTATACAAATATCCTGCTAGTGTGAGCATTGGAATTAACGGTGGTCGAAACATGGTTGTTTCCTACGAAAATAAAAAAACCAATCCCAACGTAACACTCAATGGCGGAGATGAAAATTACCTGAAATTAAATGGCTATGAAGTTGCTTACGGAAGAAATTTTAGCAGGGGAGAGGTGGAAAGCGGACAAGATATTTGTATAATAGGCAAAGATGTGGCGTTTAAATTGTTTGGCGCTAAATACGACCGAGCACTGGATCAAGTAATCAGGGTAGGTCCGAATAAATACCGTGTTATTGGCATCACCAAAGAGAAAGGGTCAAGCTCATTTCTTCAAGCAGACAATGTTATTTTCTCTACATATACCAATGTACGGCAGACTTTTGCCAACAAAAGCCAATCTTTTTCATTGGCAGTGATGGTTAACGACGTAAATACTTTGCCTACAGCCATAGGCGAGGCTGAAGGGGTGTTTAGGATTGTGCGTGGACTTACAGTCACCGAGGAGAATAACTTTTATGTGGACAAGAGCGACAGCATTGCAGAAACATTTATAAAGCTGTTGGGCACAATTTCTGCAGCAGCAGGTGCCATAGGATTTATTACATTGATAGGTGCCGCTATAGGATTGATGAATATCATGTTGGTTGCAGTTACGGAGAGAACCAAAGAGGTTGGATTGATAAAAGCGTTAGGAGGCAAAAAGAATGCCATCAGGGCACAGTTTTTGTTTGAATCAACCTTAATTAGTTTAATGGGTGCAGTTATAGGGATTTTCTTGGGTGTGGTGATAGGAAATGTGGTAGGAAGCCTCATGGATACGCCTTTTTTCATACCATGGTCTATTATTTCAATTGGAATTTTAATATGTTCAGTTGTGGGCTTGACAGCAGGTTTGTACCCTGCAATGAAAGCTGCAAAGCTTGATCCGATAGTTGCGTTGAGATATGAATAAAAATGAAGAATGAAAAATGAAGAATGAAATAAAAT
>Ga0209550_10004013_pt1 | contig 13973 bp, 13 predicted proteins | sample LauGreSuBDMM15SN_2_FD_187567 | JGI IMG/M metagenome (GOLD analysis project Ga0209550, IMG submission 187567) | Freshwater lake microbial communities from Lake Michigan, USA - Su13.BD.MM15.SN (SPAdes) (version 5) | ecosystem: Environmental > Aquatic > Freshwater > Lake | place: Lake Michigan...
TTATATGATAGTCTGCCCACATTAAGACGAATCGCATTGGCAAATATCCATAAAGTTAACCTTCCCCCTTTTAAACAAGCACAAATGCTTGAAAAACTAATCGATGGACAAACCAATATGAGCGAAAAACAGAATGCCATTGCTGCGTTGGGAGCCATGACGCATAACAAGGCGGAGGAAATAGTATCTAAATATCTAAATTTGGCACTTAAAAATGACTTAGATCCAGCGCTTCATTTAGACGTTTTTAATGCGATTGAACAAAGCACTTTTTCATCCCTTAAAACAAAACTTAAAGGTCAACAAAAAAAGTGGCAAAATAACGATTTGTTAGCTTATCAGGCCACTTTATTTGGGGGTAATCCTGAAAAAGGGAAAGAGCTTTTTAAAAGAAATGAAACTGCTCAATGTCTTCGTTGTCATGCAGTTAATGGTAAAGGTGGCGTGGTAGGTCCACCGTTGGAACACATTGCTGATCGCTTGAGCAGGGAGGAATTACTAACGTCTGTAATTAATCCAAATGCCAGTATTTCTCCAGGTTATGGCGTCGTTATACTTACCCTGAACGATGGTGAAGAATTATCGGGTATTGTTAGCGCTGAAACTACTTCGGAACTAACCTTGAAAATAGGAAACAAGCCTCCAAGAATTATAAAAAGGGCAGCCATTAAAGAAATGGAAATGCTTCCATCAGGTATGATGAGTATGAAAGATGTATTGGATAAATCTCAATTAAGAGATTTAATTTCGTATCTGATAACCTTGAAAAAATAAAATGAAGGAATTTTTTTTTGATAAATCTTTTTCTCAGGCTGAAATAGAAAATTTTATGCTGTCTGGAAATGAATACGAAAACTGTCTGTTTGATGGCTGTATTTTATCCTCCCTTTCGTTTGAAAAATCCATTTTTATTGACTGTATCTTTTCCCAATGCGATATAAATAATGTCTCTTTAAAATCCACTGCTTTAAAAGGGGTAACTTTTAATACTTGCAAGTTAAACGGCATTCATTTTGAATTTTGCCCGTCATTTATGCTGGAAATGAACTTTGTTACCTGCCAGATGCATTATACCTCCTTTTTTGGAATGAATTTGGAAAATATTCATTTTAAAGATTGCGATTTAAAAGAATCTGATTTCACTGGAATAACCTCTATTAACGCAGTATTTGACGGTTGTGATTTTTTAGATTGCTCATTTGACCAATCTAATCTGCAAGGCGCAGATTTTACCAGAGCCATAAATTATCATATTAGCCCGTTAAAAAACCAGATAAAAAAGGCGAAGTTTTCTAATTCCGGTCTCATTGGATTGGTATCGGACTTCGGTATTGAAATTATTCCCTGAGATTCGCTGCCACACCGTTTTACTGGCGTGGCAGCGAATGTTTTATTACTAACGCTGATCCATTCGATATTTGAAGCCCAATTTTCCTTTTTCGGCATAAAATTCATTGATTATCTGCATAATCTCATCTGGTTCATCAACGATAGGAATTAAATCTAAATCAGCAGCATTGATATTATTTGCCTTTTCAAGCATCACCGAAGTTATCCATTCCTTTAATCCAGTCCAATAAGAACGTCCCACTAAAATAACAGGGACGGGAACTATTTTTTTAGTCTGAACAAGGGTTAATACCTCAAATAACTCATCGAGTGTACCAAACCCACCTGGTAAAACAACAAAAGCCTGGGCATATTTAACGAACATCACCTTTCTGACAAAGAAAAAGCGAAAATCTATATTTTTATCATGATCTATATACGGATTGTTATTTTGTTCAAAAGGAAGGTCAATGTTTAATCCGACCGAAATACCCCCATTTTCGTAAGCACCCTTATTTCCAGCTTCCATTACCCCGGGACCACCGCCTGTGATAACGCCGAATCCTTCATCAGTTAACCTTTTAGCGATAACCTCGGCTAGTTTATAATTTGGATGATCTGGTTTTGTTCTGGCGGAACCAAAGATAGAGACACAAGGACCAACTTTATTTAACCTATCGAATCCTTCTACAAATTCTGAAAGAACTTTGAACATGGTCCACGAATTTTCCGCCTTAATGGATTCTTCGTATTGTTTTAACCTTTTATTTTCATTTTCATCGTGAGATGTTTCCATGTTATATTTTTTTACGTTTACAACTACCTATAACAACATGAAAGCAGCCTAAGTTTAAACGGAATATTCTTTTACGCTCCATTGAAAATGTTTATCAATATATCGGTGAGCCTCCTCAGCAGAGGTAAATGAATTCAACCAGTTTTGATTTTTTACCCTTGAAAATGAAACAGGAATGACATATTTTTCCACCTCAGATGGCGTTATTTTATGTTGACTTAATATGATTAACCTTTCCATTACGTTTCGAAGTTCCCTGATGTTTCCAGTCCACGGAAGTTTTGTCAAAGTATTCACCGCATCCTTTTCTATTTTTTTACAAGGAATACCATATTCTTTGCATACAATTTTTATGAAGTGATCTATTAAAGCGGGAATATCCTCTCTCCTATCACATAATGCTGGCACAGGCAATACAATAACGGCTAACCGATGATATAAATCCTCTCTAAACCGACCTGCTGCAATTTCTTCATGCAAATCCTTGTTTGTTGCAGCAATGATTCTAACATCTACCTTAATATCCTTTTCACCTCCAACTCTGGAAAGCGTATTCTCTTGCAGAACTCTCAACACTTTTGCCTGGGCGGATAAACTCATATCGCCAATCTCATCCAGAAAAAGCGTTCCACCGTGTGCTTGTTCGAATTTTCCTAATTTTTGCTTGTGTGCCGATGTAAAAGATCCTTTCTCGTGTCCAAACAACTCACTTTCAATCAGCTCAGAAGGAATAGCAGCACAATTTACTTCAACCAAGGTAGCATTATTCCTTTGGCTACCTTCGTGTATCCATTTGGCAACCAATTCTTTACCCGATCCGTTTGGCCCTGTAATGAGTACCCTGGCCTCCGATGGAGCAATTTGCTGTATGGTTTCTTTTACCGCTATGATCTGTGGACATTCCCCAATGATATCCTGTAAACCAGCCCTTGATATTTTCCTTTTTAAAGACTTTGTTTCTACTACTAAGGAATGTCTCTCTTGTGCATTCCGCAGAGTAATCAATAATCTGTTTAAATCAGGTGGTTTAGAAATATAGTCAAATGCACCCTTTTTGACAGCTTCGACGGCCGTATCAATGTTACCATGGCCAGAAATCATGATAACGGGTACTTCCGGATTAATTTCCTGGAGAAAATCCAAAACCTCCAGGCCATCCATTTTCGGCATTTTAATGTCTAAAAGAACTATGTCAATAGATGATTTTTTAAAAATATCTATGGCAGAAAATCCATCGGGAGCCTCAAGAACCTGATATTTTTCAAATTCCAAAATTTCCTTTAATGTCCTGCGAATGCTTGCCTCATCATCAATTAGTAGTATAGTTGCCATAGCTTTCAATAATTTACATATTATTTTATCATATTACAAATATATATAATATATGTAACATATTACAATTTTATTAAATATGTTATAAGTAAATATCATTTTATAGCATTAGCTCTTTGGTAAGATTAAGAATGTCAAACTCAAACTGAAAAGCATTGCTAAACAAACTGGTAGTAAATGATAAGAATGATACCAATTCTTTTCAAATAATGGAGAAAATCCTACCATAAATATTAAAGGACAGGCAATGGTAATTTGCTGTTAATAAAATGAAGAGAGCGAATGACCCAAAAATCTCTAAATTTCAGGTAAAAAATCTAGGTAACGTGGAGACTTTGGGTCCATAAAAGCTATCCTTAAATTTTCAAAGGTTGGTCAAGATTTTTCAAAGCTATCCAAGCGAATAGACCGACACCTGCTTCCAATGCATCTTTATCAATATCGAAATAAGGCGTATGAACCGGATGGCTAAATTTTCCATCGGGCGAGGCGGTCCCTAATCGATAAAAACAGCTTGGAATAACCTGACTGTAGTAAGAAAAGTCTTCTGCTGTCATACGAATAGGAATATCTACCACATTTTCAGCGCCTAAAAACGCTATGGCTGATCTTTTTGCCAAATCAGTCACTTCTACATCATTAACCAATGCAGGATAACCCACTTCCAGCCTCAGGTCTAATTCTCCACCCATTCCTTCAACGACAGCGAACGCAATTTTTCTGATTTTTTCATGGGCGGCAAATCTTTCTGCTTCATCCAGTGTGCGGAAAGTACCTTTTAACAAAACTTGATCAGGAATAACATTGGTTGCTCCACCGACTGATTCAATTTTCCCAATAGTAAGTACCGCTGGAATAATTGGATTTATCGTTCTACTCACCACTTGTTGCAAGGCAATAATAAGGTGGGCACTTATTAAAATGGGATCGATGCAGCGATGCGGCATGGCACCGTGACCTCCTACCCCTTTTATGGTCATATAAATCTCATCACAAGAAGCCATGTACTGACCCGATCTAAAGCCGACTTTTCCGGCAGGAAGATCGGGGAAAACATGTTGACCGAAGATAACATTTACCTCTGGATTTTTCAAAGCACCCGCGGCAATCATAAGAGAGGCACCTCCGGGTAAAAGCTCTTCTCCAGGTTGAAAAATAGCTTTTATTGAACCATTAAATGAATGTCTCAGTTGGTGAAGCACTTTAACCGCACCAAGTAAGCAGGCAGTATGAACGTCATGGCCACAAGCGTGCATAAAGCCATCATTTACAGATTTATATGGAACATCATTTAATTCATTTATAGGTAAAGCATCCATGTCAGCTCTTAAAGCGACGGTACGCTGAGAAGGATTATTTCCCTCTATCACCACCACAAGTCCCGTTGTAGCTATACCCGTTATGGGAGAAATACCCCATGAATTTAATTTCTCTGCAATAAAAGCAGACGTATTAAACTCTTTGAAAGAAGGTTCGGGATATTGATGTAAATGATTTCTAATGGCTTGAATTTCAGCTATTACATCCTTAACAACTTGTTTGACTTCCGAAGATGAAACATCCATTTTAATTTATTTTAGTTTCCAAGAATAAAGGGAAATAGAAATTTCACTAAAAAGGCAATCACCAAAATCGTTATTAGATTTAAGATAAAGCCAGCCTTCGCCATTTGACCGATGGTGATTCGTCCACTGGCAAAAACAATAGCATTGGGGGGTGTTGACATGGGAAACATAAAAGCACAACTAGCGGCAATAGTCACAGGAATACACAATTGTATAGGTGGAATGCCAGCGCCAACAGCAATAGCTCCTACGACAGGAAGAAAAATGGTAACTAAAGCAACATTTGACATAACCTCCGTTAAAAAAAGAGAAACGGTGCTTAACCCTATGATAAATACCCACCCTTCCGAATCTAAATCTTTAAATTGGTCACCAATAACATGGATAATGCCAGTAGTGGCCAAAGAATCTGCCAGGCTAAGGCCGCCACCGAAAAGGAGTAAGATACCCCATGGTAATTTTTCAGTATCGGACCAATTCAAAAGAAATTCCTTTTTATGTAAACTCACCGGAATGATGAAAAGCAACATGGCAGCAACCAAGGCAATCGTTGTATCCGAAATTTTTATAGAGGGAAAAATGGCATCAATTTGCAATCTAAAAATCCAGGATAAGGCAGTAGACATAAAAACAAACAAGGTTAATTTTTCACCCGTTGTCATAGGACCAAGTTCTTTTAATTCGCTGTTTATTATTTCTTTGGCACCACCAAAATTTCCTAAATTATTAGGAAAAAGCACCTTTACGGTAAGAAAATAGGTAAAAATCAACAAAATAATGGCAAATGGCGTTCCAATCATCATCCAGGTTAGGAAAGTCACTTCTATATCAAAATTTTCTCTCATATAACCTGCAAATACAACATTTGGTGGCGTTCCAATGATGGTTGCTGTACCTCCTATATTTGCCCCATAGGCAATAGCCAACATCATGGAAATAGAAAAATTCCGAAGTCCTTTTTCATTTTCCTTATTTGGACTAATTTGATTTTGCATCAAAGTTATAATAGACAAACCAATAGGAAGCATCATGATAGCGGTTGCTGTATTACTAATCCACATACTTATAAAAGCAGTCGCCATCATAAATCCACCAATAATACCATTGGCATTTGTCCCTGTCATGTTTACGATTTGTAAGGCAATACGTTTATGTAAGGCCCATTTTTCCATGGCTAGCGCAATAACGAACCCACCCATAAAAAGATATACTACCGGATTGGCATAGGGTGCTGCAGCGGCCTCTAATTTAGCGACCCCCATAGAAGGGAGCAAAACTAATGGTAAAAGTGAGGTAACCGCAATGGGCACCGCCTCCGAAATCCACCAAATCAACATTAAAGAGGCCATCGCCAACACCTTCCATGCCTCTGGAGTGATTCCTTTTGGGACGGGCAGGAAACTCATTATTAGAAATGAAATAGGTCCCAGAAGAACCCATATATACTTTTTCAATAATGCCATTACTTTTGGGTTTTTAGGGTTTTAACAATAAATGATCCTAAATTATTCCCTTGTTGAGAACCATTTACTATTGCTGGCATGTAATGGATACCGCCCCATAATCGACTCATGGCTGCTTCTGATGCTGCCTGTTTAAAAGACTGATACCTCCTGGTTGGTAAGCCAAACTCCTTTTCTACCGTATCTTCATAAGCAAAATTTTCACCAAATAAATGCGTCAAAATTTCCGCAGAAGTGGCAGAAGCTACACTATGACCGCTGGTATATTCAGGAAAAGGAGGTGTTTGAAGGGTGGGCATCCATTTATCATCAATATATTTATTTATGTATGTTTCAGGTCTAATCAGTTCGGATCTGTATTTCTCATCCCAACAAGAAATGAAGGCATCAGCCAATCCTATAGAAACCCAGGTATAAGCCTCCGCCGTTTTCATAAAATCTAATTTAGCTTTAAGGGCAGCTAATTTCGTAATGCCAATCCAGTGTCCACCAGGTGAAATTTTCTTTGTCGCGAACATGACATGTCCGGAAAAATGACTTACGAATGGATTACAATCCCAAAAGCTGGCAATATCCTTTTTTTCCTCCACCGAAATAGAATCATTACCTGTATTATAAACCTCCATTGCTTCTTTATAGAACTGACTGTTTACATCTGAACTAAACGGTGTAGGTGGAGGAGGAGCAAATTGATTGGCTCTTTCCATGATAAAAGGGCGAATTTTATTCCAGCTTGGCTCCACAGCATCCATATATGCCGGTGGTGTAGGCTGCCATCGCGTAGGATCCTCGTCTATTGAATATTTCGGGAAAGTCCTTGTTTGCTTATAATTATCCTTATCAGCCCATGCTATGATATGGCTTGCTACTTGTTCTCCGTATTTTTTTGACTGATTTAAAACAACCTGAGGAACCCCGGCCTCTTTATAGGTTTTGTTCATTTCCGAAATAAAATCATCCATTTTATCTTCGGAAAATATAAGCCTGGTACCCACCATAACATAAGCATGCAAGGCAGCGACAGGAAAACATATCTTATGGTCTTTATTGGGCAACGGAATTTTATCTAACGCCGTTAATTGTCCGGCTAATGAAATAAAATCGGGATTACCAGAAACCATGGTTTCATAAGCCGCTATACTGGAATAAACATAGATTCTACTGGCCACGGGAGGTGAAAAAATGTCATGAACCATAACATCTGTTAGCATTTTCTGTGCTTTATGCAGGTGTGCCGGGTTCGATGCCTTGTCGATGTACTGAGATTCATCTACCTCACAGGATAACAAACAACTTATTGCCCCTAAAATTGTAATAATATAATTAATTCCATTCATGTTTATTTATTAAAAGCTATTGATTAACAAAGCTACAAAATCAAACATTAAATGGGTAAATCTTTACTAAATCAGCAAAATAAAAAATACCATTTCCTGATTCCATCTTTTTTAAAAATAAATTGTTTAAAAAGAACAAAAACAAGGTATGCTTCTAAGCAAAATAAATGGCTTTTATTTGACTAAGCATTCTATATTACTTGGTATTTTTTTGGCGTTATTCTCGAATAAGGTTGCTGGACAGGTATTTGATTTAGCTCAACATCGAACTTTTACAAAAGAGGAAGTGCCCTTTCGCTTTGAAGGAAACTTCATACTCGTTTCTGTTCTTTTCAATAATCTGCTACCTCTTACTTTCATTTTAGATACTGGGGCCGAATATTCAATTCTTACCAAAAAGGAAATTGCCGATTTTTTAAACATCGATTATCAAAAAAGATATACGCTTTACGGTGCCGATATGCAGGAAGAGTTATATGCTTATTTGTCAAAAAATATTTCTTTACAAATGGGCGATTTACAGGCTACACATCGCTCAATTTTAGTATTGGAAGAAGATTACTTCCGATTTGAAGAATATAGTGGTTTACAGATTCATGGTATATTAGGTGCCGATTTCCTTAAACGGTTTACCTTACAGATAGATTATCAAAAACAGATGGTCACTTTTTACAGCCCAGTATATTTTCAAAATAAAGTAAAAATAAATAAAGACAATGTTGATTTATTGCCATTTACTTTAATAAAGAGCAAGCCATATATCCGTTGCACCACTCATTTATACGGAGAGGAAATCAATACATTAAACTATTTAATTGATACAGGCGCTGGGTTATCCCTATTATTATATACCTCCATAGACTCTTTGAAAAATGCTCAGGTAAAAATGCTTAACAGTCCCATAGGATTGGGACTTGGGGGTAAATTAGAAGGTTATGTGGGAAGAATAAAAAGCTTTCAGTTCGCATCAAAATCCTTTCCTGAACTTATTACAAAATTTCAACAAAAACCCATATTTTTTGATTCTCTGATGATAACACCCCGTGATGGAATTATTGGAAATAACATTTTATCGGCATTTTCAAAAGTCATCTTTGATTATAATACATCGAAAATCATAGTAAGCAAAAGTCCTAAAAATGTAAAACAACGACCCTACGACCGCAGTGGCCTCATCATTGGTGCATCAGGGGAAAATCTAAATGTTTTTACCATTTTAAGAATCATTGAAAATACGCCTGCTTTCAACAGTGGGCTGCAAACAGGAGACATAATAAAAAAAATCAATGGTTTATCCACTGGAATACTTTCATTAGACATGATAAACAACAAATTCAGGGGATCAATAGGTAAAAAAATGAGAATAACTATTCAAAGAGATAGTCATTTCCTTGAATTTAAATTACAATTAGAAGATATCATTTAATTCGCCACCACTTATGTAAAATTTCTCACATAATTCTTTGAATCTATAAAATTACCTGTATATTTGCGTTTTATTATCTAAATCGAAATAACATGTTCGCAATTGTAACCATAGCTGGTCAACAATTCAAAGTCGAGGTAGGTCAAAAGATCTATGTCCACCAGCTAAGTAACGAAAATGGTGATGTTGTTAATTTCGACCAGGTACACCTGGTTGATGACAACGGCACCGTTTCATTGGGTAAACCTACCCTTCCTGGAGCATCAGTGAGTGCAACGGTCTTAAACAGACAAAAAGGAGATAAGGTAATTGTATTTCGCAAGAAAAGAAGAAAGGGTTTCAAAGTGAAAAATGGTCACCGCCAGTGTTTTACTAAAATTGAAATCACAGGCATTTCTTCAAAGTAATTATTCATCCTTTAAATTTCCGAAAAAATGGCACATAAAAAAGGTGCGGGTAGTTCCGATAATGGACGGGATAGCAACAGTAAAAGATTGGGCGTTAAATTATTCGGTGGCGAATATGCCAGAGCGGGTAATATTTTAGTAAGACAGCGCGGTACTCGTTTTCACCCAGGTGATAATGTTTACTTGTCTAAAGACTATACTTTACATGCTGATATCGATGGTACGGTCGTATTTCGCCGTAAAAAAGATAACAGAACGTATGTTAGTATCTTAGATCCTAAAGCACCCATTTTAGTGGTACCACAGGGTAAAAGCAAATCGGCACCTGAAGCTAAAGCAGCAAAATCTGCTCCAATAGCTGATGCAGTTGTTGCAGAAGTTGTTGCAAAGCCAAAAGCTGCTAAGAAACCAAAAGCTGCTAAAGAAGATTAAGCTAATGTTAGATTATAGCCGATAGTTGATTCTTTTTCAACCATCCAACCTGGCCATTATATAATCTTACCTTAATCCAATTTCCTATTTTATCTTCAAACAGTACAGGCAATCCAGCGTGTACTGTTTGAATTTTAGGACTTAATCTATCAGCGCCTTCGTGTATCTCTACGATATCACCCAAAATTATAGCCTCACTTTTGTTACTAAATTCAATAATTCTAATACCTTGAATAAGAAGAAATAATATCAATCCGACTTGAATGAAAAGTACAGGTTTGTAAAATGTAAAGCTATTAGATGAATTAAACACCTTAAAAAATAGAAAATAAAAGGTAAACATCCAAAAACTTATGATAAGAAATATACCAGCTTCTTTTAAACTCCAATAATTCCAAGGCTTCAAAAACACATCTATGAATCTATTATTTTCAATAGGTATCATAAACTTGTCTTTTATCTTTTCTTGTAAAAAAATAATTCGCTTATTAATCAAAGCATCGTCAGGAGCTACTTTCTCTGCTTTCTTCAGGTAATACATAGCATTACCAACATTACCTATTTTTTCATATAATAAACCCAGATTGTAAAATATCCATTTACTTTTAAATCCTAACGCTATCCACTGGTGATAGAAATCAATAGCTTCAGAAAAATTTTTATTTTCCACTAGTTGATTAACTTTTGCTATGTCATTTTGAGATGGAACCCGGTTTGCAAATAGCGTTGAAGTCAAAAAAATATGGCTAAAAAAAGAAAGCAACAAAAAAAATATACATTTAATTTTCATTTGTTTTTATGTTTTGAAATGCTGGATCAGGTTGAGGATTAGTCGCCATAATAAGCTGTCGCACGTTTAAAACATCTAATGGAAACTTTGGTTTAGCATTCTCATTCCAACTAAACCCACTCAATCTTATTTTCAAATGATCTGCTTTCAGCATGGGTAAAACCTGTGTTTTAGGCTTTACATAAAAAACAATTTTTTCCACCTCATTATCTCCAAAAATAATATTCATCATACCACACGATGTTTTATCTACCCCCACATAAGCGTCTTCCTCGTCCTTTATATAGTAAACTACTTCTGCATTTCCTTTAGCTGACATAAGATCAAGATTTTTTTCAACAAAAAATGCGTCGATGGTTCTACCTTGAATCTGGTTATAAAAAATACTATCTAACTCATTGACAATAATACTATTTCCTGTAAGATTAATTTCCTTAATCCCTTGCTTACCGTTAGTTAAAATAAGCGTATCTGCTGAAAACTGACTGGTATCCGTCCAGGCTACCGGATTTTTGAACATGGAAATCAAGCTATCTGTAGGATTATAGGCAAGGGAATCACAGACAGCCTGCAAATCAGATTTAAAAACTCTAACCTCTTGATTGGCTACAAAGATACGGGTAGAATCCATTCCAGTTGTATCGGGCCTGACAGAAAAAAGGGTATTAGCACTAAGATATAAAGAATCATTATCAAGTACAACCACCATCAGAGGTCTTTCATTAACTTTATTAAAGGCTTTAAAGTACTCTTTACTTTTTTGATAAAGTAAAGAGTCACAATAGAGCGTAATGTTTTCTGAAGTATCTCTCCATATTATATTTCCGAAGGCCAGACCGAGCCCTGTAGATTCTTGATAATCCACTTGATCAGCTTCTAAAAATTGAGGAGGATCAATAATTAATGATCTTCCCCTCGTGGTATAAGTACCTTCTTTTTTATTGTACCGAATGGAATCGGCCTTAATATTCTGGTCCTTCTCATAATCGATATAATGAGCTGTTCCATAAATATCCAACTGATCTGAAATTTCTGAAAAAATAATTACATCACCTGTTGCTGCGTGCAAAGAATCTGATAGATTTGCCTGTCCGAGGAGCAGATATTTTTTCTGGTCTTCCAACAATCTAATGGTATCTGCTGTAGCGGTTTCACCCCCCTTTTGGTATTGAGCCTTCTGAATAAAATCAGCTTTTCCTGAAATGGTTTCATAGAAACCACTTTCTGTATAAATATCTGCACTATCTGTTTTAAGTCTGGTGGGAGCATTAAAATAAATAATTTCCTTATCTGTATCAAAAGTTAAGGTATCGGCACGCAGCGCAAAATCGGAATCAATGACAACGACACTATCTTTAAAAGCGGCGAAATAAGTTTCCGTATTATAAGAACCCTTCTTACTGCTCAGCTGAGTAGCGCCGGAGTAGAAAATTCCCCCATCTTTATAGGTGGCCAATTTTCTATTCAAATCATAAAGTAATGTATCCGTAAAAAGCTTTGATTTATTTTTATTAAGTTGAATATTACCAATTAATTTCGCCAAACTGGAATCGCTATTAAATTCCATGGCGTTGGAAAACACTTTAATAGAGTCCCCTTCCCAGAAAACAACATTGCCATAAGCCCACACGAAGGTTTCATTTTGGATGATCGCAGAGTCACAATACATGCGAATATTCTTTTGCTTCATCTCAACCTCACCTACTAGTTTTTGAATACTATTTTCTCCCTCCTGGGAGATAAGAAAATCTTTTGCAAAAAGGACCTTAACTCTTTTGTCCTCGGTGGCAGTGGAATTGTTTTGACTATAAAGAGGTGACAGAACAGATGTCAACCACATAAATGTGAGGAGTATCCAATGATAAATTCCACCATTATTAAAAAATGCTATGTTAAAAACCATTTATTTTAAATATGAAACAAAGATACTTTTGAAGGAATCCCCACGCAACAATTTACAAATAAAAACCAAAGGAAGAGACAAATTAAATCTAAACATAGGCAAAGAGAATAAAACAAACCTATTACCTTTATACTCGAACTTTCTATGAGTTAACAAAACAAAGTCATTTATTAATCTTTAAATTATTTGTAAGATGATACAAAGAATTCAGACACTTTTTTTGCTATTGGGCGCTATTTCGGCGGGCTTTCTGTCCATGAATTTGGTGGGCATATGGGAACACTTTGCATTTGCCACGGCGGCCTTAATCAGTCTGATAATTATTTTTATGTATAAAAAAAGAAAGCTTCAGATAAGTCTATCTACCTGGTTGGTTATACCATTATACATAACAGGAATAGCCATTATCTTGTTTTTTAGTAAAGGTCATTATGATGAAAGTAAGGATATGACCACCCTTTCAATCAGTATTTTTGTTGGCCTTGTTTCGACCATATTAGCCATATTCAGTATAAGAAAAGACGAAAAGACGGTACAGGAATCAAATAGATTAAGGTAAAAATAAAGAGGCCGTCTAAAACTGACCCTAGAGGGGTCACATGGTATCTAGCTACCATGCCCCTGGCGGCACAATTTACCCATTGTACCATAAAAAAAGAGGCTATCTTGTTAGACAGCCTCTTTAATAACTTTCAAAGTAAAAATTATTCAGGCCTTTTCTTAGCTGAGTAATTTATTTTAAGTTGATTAGCCTTTCTCAGTTCAGTTTTTACATCCTGAACGATACCCATAGTTACCTGACCATCTACTCTTAAGGAGGTAGTGATCTTGGTTCTTTGGCCTTCTGGTATTTTCACACGAAAACGCTCCAAAAAGATAGGAATTTCATTAATATTAGCGAATTTATCGCTTAATTGTAATCTTGGTTTTGTGCCGTAGGTAGATCTATACTTTTCTACGGGTCTTCCAATATACAAATAATTCACTAAAGATTTATCCTCCAGTTTGGTAAGTTGTGTAGCGAAAGGGGTTGACACCTTCACCATCAATTCTGAATCACGTAATTTAGTAACCACCATGAAGAAGAACAACAACATGAAAACGATATCGGGTAACGAGGCCGTGCTAATTGCCGGCTGAGGCTTCTTTTTTCCTTTTGAAAACTTAGACATAGTTAATCATTTTGCTCCCAC
>Ga0209550_10004015_pt1 | contig 13971 bp, 11 predicted proteins | sample LauGreSuBDMM15SN_2_FD_187567 | JGI IMG/M metagenome (GOLD analysis project Ga0209550, IMG submission 187567) | Freshwater lake microbial communities from Lake Michigan, USA - Su13.BD.MM15.SN (SPAdes) (version 5) | ecosystem: Environmental > Aquatic > Freshwater > Lake | place: Lake Michigan...
GTTATTATGTGGTCGATAACCAGCCGTTAGTGCTTTCTTTTCAGCTGCCTAAATCAACTGTGTTTGAGATGGAATTACTGGAAAGTTCGTTTGATTTATTAACCCATCCGCAACTCAAAATTAAGCCGCGGGCTGCATGGATGATGCCTACTCCATTTGTATTAAACGACGCAGTAGTGCTGCGCCAAAAAATTAAACCCAACGCTTTGTTGTTACCCAAGAAAGTAAAATTTACAGGTTCTACTTCCAAAATCGACAGCAGTCAAGTTGCGGTTGATACGCTAAAAACAGACCGCAAATGAGAACAATAACCATTTTTGGCTGTGGTTGGCTCGGATTTCCCTTGGCACAACAGCTAGTGCAAGCGGGCTTCCGCATAAAGGGATCAACGACAACACCAGCCAAAATTCCCCAACTGACAAAAGCGGGTGTTGCGGGTTTTTTATTGGAACTAAATTCACAATCTGCCTTAGGCGATTGGACTGGTTTTTTAGCCGATGCCGAAGTCCTGGTCGTGGCAATACCCCCACAATTGCGCGGCGCCAATCCTGAAAATTTTGTAGCCAAAATGCAATTGCTGTCGGAAAACGTGCGACTTTCTGGCTGTAAAAAAGTGCTGTTCATTAGCTCCACCTCGGTGTATCCCGACCAAAACCAAGTGGCTGTTGAATCTGACACCAAAGGTTTTGACTCACAACTTGTGCTTGCTGAAAATCTTTTTTTATCGGCTGATTTTTGCCAAGCAACCGTAATTCGATTTGGCGGATTAATTGGCCCAGAACGCCATCCGGTGCGGTTTTTGACTGGACGAACGCAGATTGAAAATCCAGAAGCTCCGGTAAACTTAATTCACCAAGAAGATTGTTTGGCCATCCTTCAAAAATGCATCCAGCATTCATTTGAAAATGAAGTGTACAATGCCGTGGCACCGCATCATCCTACTCGTGTAAATTATTACCAGGAAAAAGCTAAGTCGCTTCAATTGCCACTCCCCGAATTTGATTTCAGCAAAGCTTCTGTAGGCAAAACCGTTTCGAGTGAAAAACTACAAACGGTGATGGGCTATACTTTTTTGAAACCGAGTCTATAAAAAAATCCCAAACAATTGCTTGGGATTTTTTAAATTTTATGAGGTTGGATTACCAGATTTTCACCTGTTTATCAGGCGCTACAAACATGCCGTCTCCTTCTTTGATGTTGAAGGCGCTTTGGAAGCTCTCCAGGTTTAACAAAGGGACATAGGCACGGTACATACCCGGCGAGTGCGGATCGGTTTTCACTTGATTTTTCAAGGCTTCGTCGCGAATTTTACTTCTCCAAATGGTGGCCCAAGAGATAAATAAACGTTGCTCTGGGGTATAGCCGTCAATTAAGCCGGGGTTACCGTTTTCTTTCAAGTACAATTGCAAACCGTCATAAGCAGCATTGATTCCGCCCAAATCTCCAATGTTTTCACCCAAGGTAAATTTTCCATCCACGTGAATACCAGGCAAAGGCTCCAAAGCGGAGTATTGATCGGCCAAGGCAGTTCCCAAGTCGGTAAATTGTTTTAAATCGGCTTCTGTCCACCAATCAATCAAGTTTCCATCGGCATTGTAGGTGGCTCCTTGATCATCAAATCCGTGAGAGATTTCGTGTCCAATTACGGCACCAATTCCGCCATAATTTACAGCCTCATCAGCTTTGTAATCATAGAAAGGCGGTTGCAAAATTGCGGCTGGGAATACAATTTCGTTGTACGAAGGATTGTAATACGCATTTACCGTTTGTGGCGACATGCCCCATTCGGTTTTATCAACTGGTTTGCCCAATTTGTCTAGGTCTTTTGCCCACGCCCATTTAGACACTGAACGCAAGTTTTCAAAGTAAGAACCTCCGTTTGTTGCGCTTTTCACATCCAAAGTGCTATAGTCTTCCCATTTGTCTGGGTAACCAATTTTGATGGTCAATTTGTTTAATTTCTCAACCGCTTTGGTTTTGGTCTCTGGCGACATCCATGTGAGGTTGTTGATGCGCATTTCGTAGGCACGCATTACATTTTTGATCATTTTGTAGGCCTTGTCTTTGGCTTCAGCCGGGAACATTTTGTCTACATATAATTTTCCTAAAGCTTCACCTACCGTTCCATTCACTACCTGTAAGGCTTTTTCGTTACGGGGTCTTTGTTTGATTGCGCCTGTTAAGGCTTTTCCGTAGAATTCCCAGTTGGCTGTTTCAATTTCAGTCGACAATTGACCAGCAGCACCACGCAACAACATCCAACGCATATAGGCTTTCCAAGCATCTACATTGTTTTCTGTGAATAAGGTTTGCAAACCTTTCATGTATTTAGGCTGCGTAACGATAATGGTATCCACTTTGGCAAATCCTACCCCTTTCAGATAGGCATTCCAGTCAATGGCAGGCGTCAAGGAGTTCAAATCGGCGATGGCCGTGGGGTTGTATTGAATTTTGCTGTCGCGACGTTCTACACGATCCAAACGCGGTACTGACATTTGAATTTCTAAAGCCAAGATTTTATCGGCATCGGCTTGGGCTGCAGCTGGAGATGTCCCAAAAAACTGTAACATTTTAGCCACGTGCACCGCATATTTTGCGCGTTTTTCTTTTGAATCAGCATCTTCAGATACGTAATAATCACGATCAGGCAATCCCAAAGAACCAGGGCCTAAACTCACTACGTTGCGGTTGCTGTCTTTTTCGTCGGCACCTACACCCACGCCAAAGAAGCCTACGCTTCCGCCTTCTGCTTCGGTTTGCATCATTAATTTTTGCAAATCGGCTACATTTTTCACGGCATCAATTTGAGCCAAATACGGTTTCAATGGCGCAATGCCTTGTTTGTTGCGCGCCACAGTATCCATTGCAGATTGGTACATGATGATCGCTTTTCCTTGATCAGAAGTAGGTTTGTATTTACCCCCTTTTGTCGCTTCGGCCAAGATGGCCAATACGTCTTTGTCGGTGTTTTGACGCAATTCGTCAAAGCTTCCCCAACGGGTTTTGTCTTTCGGGATTTCGGTTTTATCGAGCCAAGTTCCGTTCACAAAACGAAAGAAGTTGTCACTCGGTTTAACGGTTAAATCCATGTAGGATAAGTTAATTCCCGGTGCTTTTTTGGCGGCTTTGTCTTGGGCTTGCGCAGCGGTCAATCCGAAAATTGCCGGAAGCACCAATAGCCCTAGTGTTTTGAATTGTATTTTCATGTGAATTGATTTTAGTGTCACAAAAATATCGAATCTTGTCATATAAACTGTTAAAAAACAAAATAATATCGCTCTCTTTTGCGGCCTTAAATCAGTGGTATTTTGTAGTTTTGACGAAAATAATTCATGCTACGATATTTCAAACAAGCCCGTATTTTATTTCTAGTTTTAGGCCTTTTTTCGGCACTTATCATTGGATTGTTTTATACCGCACTAAAACCCAAAAAGTCGTTGCCCATCTTCAATCCCGCCGATGTAAATCCAGAATTGGTTGACAGTACCGTGCAATATATTCGCAAGTACCACAAAATTCCGGCCTTTTCGTTTGTGAATCAAAACGGCAAAATCATCACCGACAAAACCTATGCCGGCAAAATTTATGTAGCCGATTTCTTTTTCACTACCTGCGGCTCCATTTGCCCCAAAATGACCAACAATATGGCGTTGGTACAACAAGCTTACTTAACTGACTCACGGGTAATGTTTTTATCTCATACCGTTTTTCCCGAGATCGATTCGGTGGCGGTACTGAAACGCTATGCCTTGGAAAAAGGCGTGGACGACCGCAAATGGAATTTGGTTACCGGCGATAAAAAGGAAATTTACAGCTTGGCTAGAAAATCGTATTTGGCTGTAAAATTGGGTAAGCCGAGCGAATTGTATGACATGGTGCACACCGAAAATTTTGTCTTGGTTGATGCCCAAAAACGGGTTCGTGGCTTTTATGACGGCACCAATAAAGAAGAAATAGAGCGCCTCATTTCCGATATTCAGCTGTTGCTTCAGGAATAATAATTAATAATCAAAACTGATAATTATCAGGTGCAGTTTACTATTTATACCTACTTTTGCAATCTTAATTCAATCTAAATAAGCGTTGCAAACCACCATAGCCCAGTTAAAAAAAGGAGAAAAAGCCACCATCACGCAGTTTGATGTGGAGGCTATTCCATTAAAATTACTGGAAATGGGGTGTTTGCCCGGTAACACGGTTGAGTTATTGCAAATAGCCCCCTTTGGGGATCCTTTGCTGCTCAACATCAGCGGATCACATTTGGCCATTCGCCTAGAAACCGCCCTTCAGATTGAAGTAACTCGAGACGAAATCAGTTCAAAATAAGCCGTATGCAATCGATACAAGTCGCGTTAATTGGCAATCCCAACACCGGAAAAACTTCGGTGTTTAACCAATTAACAGGACTCAAACAACAGGTGGGTAATTACCCCGGCATTACGGTTGAGAAAAAAGTAGGGCAGTGCGTTTTGTCTGAAACCTGTTTGGCAAACGTACTTGATTTGCCGGGAACCTATAGCTTAAACGCCAGTTCTATTGATGAAAATGTAGTTATTGAGATGTTGCTCAACAAAAAAGACCCCAATTTCCCGGATGTAATTGCTGTAATTACTGATGTCGAAAATTTGAAACGCAATTTGTTGCTGTTCACCCAAATTAAAGACTTAGAACTCCCTACGGTTTTGGTAATTAACATGGCCGACAGAATGGTGCCCAAAGGCATAACCTTGGACATTCCCTACTTGGAAGCGCAGTTGCAAACCAAGATTGTGCTCGTGAGTTCCAGAAAACGTACCGGAATTGCCGAATTAAAAAATGTATTGGCCAATTACCGCGATTTGTCGGTAATTCCTTGCCTCAATGCCTCCAGTATAGACGAAGCTTATTTTAGTCAATTGCGCAAAGCATTTCCAAAACAGTTGCTGTATAAATTGTGGTTGGTGATTACCCAAGACGTAAATTTCTTGAACTTAGAACGCAAAGAATTACCCAATTCTTTTACCAAATCCCACGCCGATTTAAAGCGTTTGCAACAAAAGGAAACCATCAAACGTTACCAGTTTATCAACGATATTTTAAAGCAAGGGTTGATAGTAAATTCAAGTTTAGCCACCGATTACCGCTCCAAACTCGATCGTATTTTAATGCATCCGTTCTGGGGATATGTGATCTTTTTTGGCGTACTCTTTTTAATCTTTCAATCCATATTTGATTGGTCGCGCGTGCCCATGAACTGGATTGACACGGCCTTTGCCAACCTGAGTAGTTTTACTAGTACGCAGTTGCAACCGGGCATGTTTAATGATTTGTTGTCGCAAGGAATCATTCCGGGTATCGGGGGCATTTTGTTATTTATTCCGCAAATTGCCTTTTTGTTTTTGTTTATCTCCCTACTTGAAGAGAGCGGGTACATGAGCCGCGTGGTGTTTTTAATGGATAAAATTATGCGCCGATATGGTCTTTCGGGCAAAAGTGTCGTGCCGCTCATTTCGGGGACGGCCTGTGCAATTCCCGCCATTATGGCCACCCGAAACATCGAAAGTTGGAAAGAACGCTTGCTGGTTATCTTGGTCACGCCATTTGTAACCTGTTCGGCCCGCTTGCCGGTCTATGCCATCATTATAGCGGTGGTTATTCCCGACACCTATTTGCTTGGAGTAGTGCATTTGCAGGGCTTGGTATTTTTATTTTTGTATATCCTGGGATTTGCCAGCGCGATTATTTCGGCTTGGTTGCTCAATAAAGTATTGCGCATCTCAAACAAAACCTATTTTGTGGTGGAGATGCCCAATTATAAAGTGCCGCTGTTTAAAAATGTTTACATCAACGTAATCGAAAAAACAAAAGCCTTTTTGTTTGGTGCCGGAAAAATAATCTTGGCCCTTTCGATCATCTTGTGGTTTTTGGCTTCCTTCGGACCGGGAGACGATTTTAAAAATGCCGAAGCCAATGTAGTGGCACAGCACCAAAATCTGACCGTAAACAGCTCGGCCTACAAAAACATTTTGGCCACTTATAAATTAGAAAACTCCTATATTGGCCTAATGGGAAAATCTATTGAGCCGGTTATTTCTCCGCTGGGGTATGATTGGAAAATTGGGATTGCAATTATTAGTTCGTTTGCTGCCCGAGAAGTTTTTGTGGGCACATTGGCCACCATTTATAGTGTGGGCGAATCCGAAAGCAATAGCACCATTGTAAACAAAATGAAAGCCGATAAAGACATCCGAACCGGCATACATACCTTCCGATTTTCTTCGGGTATTTCGCTGTTGTTGTTTTATGTATTTGCCATGCAATGCATCAGTACGTTAGCCATCACCCGGAAAGAAACCAACAGTTATTATTGGCCCCTGGCGCAACTGGTTTTCATGACCGGTTTGGCCTATTTAGTGGCATTTCTAACCTATCAATTTCTGAATTAATGGTACAAATTCTCCTTTCAATTGCCTTGTTGGTAGCGGCCTTGTGGTATGTAATTCGCAAGTTTTGGCCCAGTAAAAAATCAAACCAATCGTGCGGTTCAGATTCCTGCGGTTGCCACTAACCTAATGCCACATCGAGTACCATCATTACAATAAAACCGCCAATAAATCCCAGTGTTGCAATGTCGGTGTTTTTATCTTGTTGGGTTTCGGGAATCACTTCTTCTACCACCACAAAAATCATGGCTCCTGCTGCAAATGCTAAGGCATAGGGCAAAATAGGTGTAAAAAAAGTCACGGCAACTGCACCCACAACCGCCGCAATGGGCTCAACCAAGGCCGACGACTGGCCATACATGAAACTTTTCCATCGACTCATACCCATGCGTCTTAGTGGCATCGCTACCGCAATTCCTTCGGGAAAATTTTGAATTCCAATTCCAATGGCCAAGGTTACCGCACCGGCAATAGAGGCTTCAGGAATTCCAGCGGCTACACCGCCAAACAAAACACCAACCGCCAAACCTTCTGGAATATTGTGCAGTGTAATAGCCAAAACTAGCAGTGTTGTGCGTTGCCAAGGTGATTTTACACCTTCTGTTTCTTTAAAATTGATGTGTAAATGAGGAAGAACTTTATCTAAACCAAAAATAAATAAAGCACCCAAGGCAAATCCAACGGATGCCGGAATAACTTTGTCAAATCCTTCGCCTTTACTCATTTCAATGGCGGGCGCGAGCAAACTCCAAAAGCTGGCTGCAATCATCACACCACCTGTAAACCCTAGCATTCCGTCTAAGACTACTCGGTTCATGTTCTTGAAAAAGAAAACAAATGAAGCGCCAAACGCCGTTAAAAACCAGGTGAATAAGGTGGCGTAAAAAGCAGCTAAAATTGGGTCAATGCTTTCGAAATAATTTAAAACCGTTTCAAACATAATTATTGTATGTATAAGTTAGTGGCTATTTTATTTGAAATAGAAATGAATTGACTATTCAAAAAAACAGAAATTGAGCTATCAAACTTTTCAATCTCTATAACTTCTATGTGTGTGCCTAATGCTATTTTGTGCTTATCCAAGTATTTCAAAAAATCCGATGACGAATCTTTTACTCCAACACAAACATACTTTTGTCCAATTTTTGCTTCCGACAATAAGAGTTTGTTCATTTTTTTAACATCTCCCAACTCGTTTGGTATTGGGTCGCCGTGTGGATCATACTCTGGAAATCCCAAAAACGCATCAAGTTTGTTTATCAGTATATCCGATTTGATGTGTTCCAATTCTTCGGCAATTTCATGCACTTCATCCCAAGAGAAATGGAGTTTATCAACTAAAAAAACCTCCCACAACCGATGCTTTCGCACAATCATTTTCGCAGCAAAAAATCCTTTTTCTGTCAAGCTAACACCTTGGTATTTTTGATAACTGACTAAGTTTTTATCGGCTAGTTTTTTCAACATATCAGTAACCGAAGACGCCTTAGTCTCTATCATGCTGGCTATGGCATTGGTGTTTATGCCTTTTGGCGATGCGCCCGACAAGTGATAAATTACTTTAATATAATTTTCTTCAGAATTCGTCATAATTGAAAATAGTACTCAAAAATAGAAAACATTTACTTACAGCCAATTATTTTTTTAGATTTGTCTAAATTTTAACTATGAAAACAAAAACTTTATTCATTTGCCTGTTATTTACCACGTGTTTGTACGCGCAAAATATGGAGCCCATTCAAACTGATAGACCAGACCAGACAGAAACACCATCCTTAGTTCCTACAGGAATGTTTCAGGTAGAAACTGGATTTTCCCTTCAAAACAATGATGCGCATTCTCAAACACTCACCTTGCCTTCTACCTTGTGGAAATACGGTGTTAACGAAAATTTTGAACTTCGATTAATTTCGGAATTTGACATTGAAAAACAGTATGATCTTGAAAGTTCCGGATTAAATCCAATCTTAATTGGCTGCAAAATAAAAATTGCTGAAGAAAAAGGAATTATCCCAAAGACATCTTTTATTGCACATATGTCATTGCCAAACGCAGCTACAACAAACCGAAAAACTGATTTTTTTGCACCAGAATTTCGATTTGTAATGCAACATACAGTAACAGAAAAAATGAGTTTCAGTTATAATTTGGGCGCTGAATGGAATGGTTTTACTGCTGAACCCACCTTTATTTACACCCTTGCAACAGGGTACACCCTATCGAATAAATTTGGGAGTTATATTGAATTATTTGGATTTATCCCACAGATTGAAAAACCAATGCATAGTTTTGACGGTGGAATCACGTATTTGATAAACGATGATTTTATGTTAGATTTGTCGTCAGGCATTGGAATCTCTAAAACTGCTCCAATTAATTATATTGCTTTCGGATTTTCATTCAGGATTTAATGCAACACTACAACTATATTTTTACGGGTTCAGGTTTATCGGCGTTGATGACGGTGTATCAACTAATCTTATCTGGAAAATGTAAGGACAAAACCATTTTACTACTGGACGAAAACCCAAAAAAGTCGAATGATCGAACCTGGTGTTTTTGGGACCAGGCTGATACGTTTGCTGAAATCGCCTCGCACAATTGGCATTCCATTCGGTTTACCAATTCCAAGTTTACCAGAGAAATGGACATCGTTCCCTTCCAATACCGTCAAATTCGCAGTAAAGATTTTTATGCGTTTGTATTTGATTTGATTTCCCAACACAGTCAAGTTCACGTCTTGCAAGAAAAAGTAATCTCCATTACCGAAATGCAGTCAGGTGCTCTTGTACAGACAGATTTCAATCAATACCAAGGTCAGCTGGTTTTCAATTCGATTTTAGATTGGAAAATAATGCAGCAGCAATCCAAGTATCCACTTTTGCAACAGCATTTTGTGGGTTGGTTTATACAATCGAAAGAAGCTGTTTTCAATCCCGAACAGGCCATCTTCATGGATTTTTCTGTCGAGCAAAAAGGAAACACACGATTTATGTATGTACTTCCTACTTCTTCAAATGAAGCTTTAGTAGAATATACCTTGTTTTCAAAAGATCTTTTACCCAAAGAAGAATATGAATCTGAAATTCAAAAGTACATTCAAAAATTAGGAATTACAGACTATAAAATCGTTGAACGTGAACAAGGAAATATACCGATGACCTCGTATCCATTTTGGAAACACAATACTAAAAACTGCATCAACATTGGTTCTGCTGGCGGTTGGACCAAAGCCAGCACCGGATTTACCTTTAAAAACACCACCAAAAAAGCCAAGCAATTGGCTGATTATTTGGAACACAAAACGCCCAAGCCTTTTCAATTTCAACGCAAATTTTGGCTTTATGATTTGTTGTTGTTGGATATACTTCACGACAACAACGCACAAGGCAGCCGCATTTTTTCTAGCATTTTTTCTAGCGCCAATCCCCAATTGATTTTGCGATTTTTAGACGAAGAAACCACTATTTGGGAAGATTTGCAACTCATTTGGCATTGCCCCAAACGCTTGTTTGTGCGGGCAATATTAAAACGTATTTTGAGGGTGTTCTAGACTAAAAAAACCAACTTGCTACCGCAATCGCAGTCAACACACAGATAAGATCAATTAGCAACATGGCGCCCAAAGTGTAGCGCGTATTTTTTACATTAATCGAACCAAAATACACCGCAATCACGTAAAAAGTCGTTTCGGCACTGCACTGAAAAACACAACTCAAGCGACCGGTAAACGAATCCGGACCAAATTGGCGCATGGCATCAATCATAAAGCCGCGTGATCCGCCCGAACTAAACGGACGCAGCATGGCTACCGGAAGCGAATCGGTGATTTGTTTGCTCACGCCAATGTGCGAAAACACAAACGAAAGTCCCTGGCTGAGGAGCTCAAACAAACCGCTGTTTCTAAAGAACGAGATGGCCACCAACATCCCCAACACATAAGGAAAAATGGTCACTCCTGTTTTTAATCCGTTGTTGGCACCGGTAACAAAGGCGTCAAAAATGGTGGTGTTTTTTTCGGTGAATTTGGCTTCATTTTTCCAAGAAAACAGCAGCGTAAACAAAATAATTCCAATGAGCAAGATGCTCGATAAATGCGACGTAAAAAGCGTTTTCCCAATTAAATCGAGTTGATTCACATAAAACAAAAACCCGATGATGGCCGCAATTACTGCAAATAAACTGCTTACCAATGCGGCGCTTTTGAAATTTATTTTTTGTTTGATGCCCACTAACAAAAAGGCGGCAATGGTACCCACAAACGAGGTAATGATGCAGGGCAACATCACGTCGGCGGGATTGGTGGCGCTCTCGGCCGCCCGGTAGCCAATAATCGAGGTGGGAATTAAGGTGAGTCCGGCCGCGTGCAAACACATAAACATAATTTGGGCGTCGCTGGCCTTGTCTTTGTCTGGGTTTAACTCTTGCAAACTTTGCATGGCCTTGAGTCCAAATGGGGTGGCTGCTGAGTCTAAGCCCAAGAAATTGGCCGCAAAATTCAAGGTCATGTACGAAATCGATTCGTGGTTTTTGGGAATAGTCGGAAACACTTTGGTGAAAATCGGGCTCATTTTTTTAGCCAGTTTTTCAGCGGTACCCGATTCGATGAGCAGTTGCATCAACCCACAGAAAAACGCCAAATAGGCAATCAAGGGCAAAATCAAATCGAGCAAACTATTTTTACAGGTAGGCAACAAGCCGTCTGATTTTTGCACGCCCGAGTATACTTTTACCGTTTGGTTTTTGTACACATAGGTAGTATCGGGATTGGTGGTTACGGCATTGCGCACAAGGGTTTGATCGGGCGCTTTGGTTATGCTGTCTTGCACAAAAGCAGGCAGTTGGTTCAGGTATTTTTCGGCAATGAGGATGGGTTCGTCTTTTTGTCCATTGAGGATGTAATCTAAAGTATAGTGCGAGCCACTGGCCAAGCCAATGAGCACAAAGAGAATCGAAGACACTAAAATGGCGAGCCAAAATCTACTGAGAACCATACGCTTGTTTTTGGTAAAAGTAAAAACTTAAACAGATATTTCACAAAACGCCCGAATTATTATTTGCGGCGGCTTATACGTGCAAAATTTCTTCCTCGATTAAGAGGTCTTCCCGTCGAAAGCGCAAAAACAACTGGGCCACCGCAATGGTGTCTTTTTCGCAATAGGTGACAATGCGGTCAATGTCTTTTTCTACATAATACACTTGCGCCACTTGGCTGCCGTCAATGTCGCCTTTGGGCGAGGGAATACCCAAAATTTTGGTGAGTAATTTCAAGGAAGTAAAGTGCTTGTAATCGCCAAATTTCCACAACTCTAAGGTGTCTAGGTGCGGAATTTCCCAAGGTTTTTTGCCAAATAAATTCAATTTGGCAGGCAAGGCCACTTGGTGAATGATCATGCGGCGGGCAATAAAGGGAATGTCAAATTCTTTGGCGTTGTGGCCACACAAGAGGTGTTGCGCTTGGCCAAAGTGGTTGTTTAACAGATTGGCAAAGTCGAGGAGAATTTTTTTCTCTTCGCCAAAAAACGAGGTGACGCGAAAGTTGCGGATGTCGCCTTTCAGGGTAAAATAGCCCACCGAAATGCAGACAATTTTGCCAAATTCGGCCCAAATGCCGGCGCGTTCGTAAAAGGTTTCGGGGTCAATCTCGTCTTTGCGTTGGTACTGCGTTTTGGTTTCCCAAAGTCCCTGTAGTTCGGCATCGAGTGTGTGGTAATGTTCGTGTTCGGGCACCGTTTCGATGTCCAGAAACAAAATGTGGTCGAGTCTCAATTTTTCAATCATGGCGTGTAAATGAGTTAAGGTTAGTATGGGATAAAAATAGGGGTTTTGGTCGAAAGTCGCAAGTCATAAAGTCAAAAGGTCTGGAGTATACTAAGAACGGCTGTTGGTGAAGAGATGGAAGTGGGAAGTTGGAAGCGGGGAGTTTTGCGAAATATACTAAGAACAGCTGTTAGCTGTAAACTTACAACTTAGTATCACACCCCCAACCCTCTTGAGAGGGGAGTTTGCATTGGTTCAGATCATAGACTAAAAGAGGAGAGAGAGACGATTCTTAGAAAGTTAACCGAAAACCGAAACCGCACAACCGACAACAGAAACCAAAATTTCTATACAAAATCAACGGCTGTTTCCTTAATCTTTATACCCCATGAAACTACGCCCAATACACCAAGGTCCTTTGATGGAATTAGTTAGCGAGGATCCACATATGGCCAGATCGCAACCCATTTGATTTGGCTTCCAGTATAATTTTGCCCGGAGTTTTGCCTGCTTGAATAATCACTTGGCATTTTCCGTTAAAGGCATTGCGTTGCCACATTCCATCGGCGCATTTATCTGGTTCATGCGAACTCGGGTCGCCATTGCCTACGCCAATTATTTTAGCGTCACCAGAAATTGTGAATTGTATGGTGTTGTTAGCATCTGGAACCTCTTTATATTCACTGTCAAGGAATGAAACATTAACTACAGTTCCATCAATCCCGTTGGCTTTTACCGCTTCTTTATCGGGAGTTAGCACAATTTGATCAGCCTGTTTTGTGGTTTCAACTTTTGTCATTAACGTTTTGCCTTTTTTGTGCGCAATCGCTTGTAAGGTTCCGGGTTCATAGATGACTTCCCATTGCAAATGACCGTTTCGAGGCATCACTTTTTTGCCTAAGCTTTTCCCGTTTAAAAATAACTCGACCTCATCGGCATTAGAGTTTACCCACACATCAATGGGTTTGCCCAATTTATCGGGCCAGTTCCAATGCGGTGAAATGTGCAATACATCTTTATCAGTCCACCAGCTTTGGTAGTAATAATAAATGTTTTTGGGAAATCCACACACGTCCATGATGCCAAAATGCGAATTGATGTTGGGCCATTTAAATGGGGTAGGTTCTCCGCGGTAATCAAAGCCAGTCCACACAAATCCGCCCAACCAATAGTTGTTTTCGGCGGCGAGTTTCCACCAGGTTTCGGCTTTACTTGCCCACCAAGGAAAAGTAATGTCCTGGTCGGGAACGTAAGCGCGTAGGTCATCTTTTTCGTAAATACCCCGCGTGGTAACTGTACTACCCATTTCGGTACCCAGCAGCGGTTGTTGCGGATGATCCCGGTGGTAATCGGCTACGGCATATTCTCGGTAATTGAATCCGCGAATGGGGATAACCTCGTTTACGCCTGCAAAATCATTGCCCATGTCGGCCGCATAGGTGCTGGTTCGGGTGGGGTCTAGATCTTTTTGGATGGCCAAAAGGGTTTGTGCAATTTTTTTGCCATAGTTGTTGCCTTGAATATTTTGTTCTTCATTGCCAATGGACCACAAAAACACCGAAGCATGGTTTCGGTCGCGTTTGATGAGTCGTTCAAATTGGTCTATGTATTCGGGGCTACTGTTTAGTAAACGTTGTTCATCAATTACCAGCATGCCCAAGCTGTCACAGGCTTCTAGCAATTCAGGAGTTGGCGCATTGTGACTGGTTCGGTAGGCGTTGCACCCCAATTCTTTGAGCAATTTGATGCGGTAATATTGCATATAATCGGGCAAGGCACTGCCCAGTCC
>Ga0209550_10004016_pt1 | contig 13970 bp, 12 predicted proteins | sample LauGreSuBDMM15SN_2_FD_187567 | JGI IMG/M metagenome (GOLD analysis project Ga0209550, IMG submission 187567) | Freshwater lake microbial communities from Lake Michigan, USA - Su13.BD.MM15.SN (SPAdes) (version 5) | ecosystem: Environmental > Aquatic > Freshwater > Lake | place: Lake Michigan...
TCAAAAACTATATCAGAATTTGAAAAGAGCGGCCTAGATTCGGCAACAGCAGTGCAACTTTTACTAGAAAAAATTGGCTGCCAAAATTTTAAAGACATGGTTGTTTTTGAGTTGGGTTGCGGTTTAGGACGTGTATCAATCCCTTTGTCAAATAGCTTTGGTAAAGTTTACGCTGTAGACATATCAAAATATCACTTAAAATATCTGGAGGAGAAAGTAAAGGAACTGGGAATTTCTACAATTGAAACAATGCTTTTGCAGAGTATAGAAGATCTAGATACTTTAAGAAATATTGATTTATTTTATAGCATAATTACATTACAACATAATCCACCACCGATACAAAAAATTCTGTTAGAAAAGATTTTACAAAAAATAAACAAAGGTGGATACTTTGTTTTTCAAATTCCAACTTATAATAAGAATTATACTTTCAAAATTGATGAATATCGAAAAAAAATTCATTCCGGTATGGAGATGCACTGCCTTCCAATGCAGGAAATCTTTTCCATCCTTTCGAAGGCAGGCTGCGTACCCCAATTGGTTCTTAGAGATAATTATACGGGGCAAACTTTTGAATCTCATACATTTGTAGGGACAAAATTGTAGTATGAGGAGGCAATTCCAATTTACTATCAAGCATCAATTAATTACTCACGTATATTTATTATTTCTTTTAATTTTATTTTGGCGTCATCTAAGCTTTTCAAATATTGGACTACTTCCAGGTGATGCGCTTGATTCACGTTATACAACTTCATTATACGAACATTGGTATTTATATTTTCAAGGTAAAATCGGACTGACTGAAAATTATTTCTTTTACCCAGAAAAGAATTCTATGGCTTATTCGGATGCGTATCTTTTTCAAGGGATCCTGCATAGCTTTTTTAGATTTGCTGAAATTAGTTTGTTGAATTCATGGCTAATTGCAAGTGTCCTGACACATGCAATAGGAGCGTATTCAAGTATCTTGATTTCCCGAGTTTTAAAGTTTTCACTTTTACCAACATTAATCTTCACCACCTTCTGGGGTTTTAATTCCGTAATTTGGGTACAACGCGGCCACCTTCAAAATTTAGCTTACCCACTTATCGGATACACAATTTATTTCTTTTTAAAATTTCTTTATGCGAAAAAACCAAGAATGAAACAAATATATTTGTCTTTAAGTTTGAATGTAAGTATTGTAAGTGCGCTTTCAGCATCTTATTCTTTTGTATTTCTTACAATCTATTTGTTGTTAGGATGCCTAGTATTTTTGGTGCTATCAAAACAATCAAAAAAAGAGCATATTAAGATGCTGATTAAGCAGGCATTTTATTCCTCAAAAAAATATAAAATGTCGTTAATTTCGTGTCTTCCTGCCATCTATTTATTTTTGTATATTTACGTTCTTTCACCTACACACCTCACTACGAGGTCCGCTTTCGAGGCAGCATATTATTCACCTACTTTTTCAGAAATTATTGAAGTTCCGCCAAATAATTACGCTTTTGGGAAAATCACTGGCAAGCTTTTCGCCAGTGCTTTACCCGGAGCAGGCGAAAGATATATGGGATTCACATTCAGTTTTCTGATGCTATTAGTTCTCACAGGCTTCATTCTTTACAAAAAAATCGGGAGTAAAGTTCCAAAGAATGAAAATCACAAAATAATTCTTACACTTTTTATAACAGTAATTGTAGTTGAAATGCTTGTTCTCCGCGATGCACGCGGTTTCAATTTTTGGTATCTCACCGGTGCGCAGCTCCCATTCTTCAACGCCATTCGAGGGATGTCTAGGATTCATCAAACGCAGTACATGACCGGAGGGCTTGTCATAGCACTAATATTGCATAACCAAATATATTATTTCAGGGAAAATTTCGTTAGAAAAACACTAAAAATAAATAAGAAATTACAAAAATTATCAATTGGCCTATTGATTTTAAGTTTGCCGCTGTTTGAAGCCAATAGCTATTATGGCACTTGGAAACCAAAAGCAATGAATCCTATAACTATTGATGAAGTAGAATTAGCGAACTGCAGCGCTTTTGCATTAATTCTAGATGATAAACAATTAGCTACGAAACCTTGGTACGAGTACGTTATAGACAGCCAGATTTTAGCAACAAATATACAAATTCCAACAATAACTGGGTATTCCGGCGGCCAGCCATTAAATTACGTTATCGACTATTCGTCGGAAGAATCGCTAAAACTTTCTATTTTGAGGTATATCAAGAGTAAAGCAATAGATGGTGTATGTTTATTAAAAAAGGAAACAAATGGGCAGCAGTGGAAGATCTATCAGGGTTGAAATTTTGAAAAATTTTACTCAAACTTTATTCTTACTTTTTATTTATAGCTTCACCCTAATGGTATGGCGTTATTTCATTAGGACAAGTCTAATTTTTGATCAGATTTTTGCTATATCTCTTGCGTCTCTTTTAGTATTTGTCTTGCTTAAATTGAAGGGAAACTTAAATTTTAATAAATTGAAAATTCCGGATTTTAATATAGCAATTATATCAATTTTATTATTTTTTATTCTAGGAACAAGTGTACTAATGAATATTGATAGATCCAGATCTATTTACATTTTTAAATGGATAGATAAATGTCAAGAAATACCGACCAAGGATTATACAGAGTGTCTAATTAGTTTGAGAACTGATGAGAGCGAATTAGTCTTCAGAATAAGAGAACAAATAACTCGGAAACTAGTTAAGGAAGATAATGCTCGATACGAACTGACGATAGGTGGAAGTGCTATTTTTATTGCTTCGAATCAACTAGCTCATATTTTTAATCTAGACGGATACAAAAATGCTTAGATTAAAATCTAACTCTACTTACCGGCTTGCGCTCATTATACCGGTTTACAATGAAGAAGAGAATGTTTCAAAAATTTACGAGAGCACTAAAAATGTTATGGAAGAAATCGAAAATGAGGGAATTAGTATAAGTTGGGTATTTGCCGATAATGCAAGTAATGACAAGACTGTGGTAGAAATATCCAAAATTCAGTCATACGATAAGAGGATTCATAGGTACACCTGGGTACGCAATTATGGAGTAACTTCTAGCGTTTTAACAGCGATGCAGCTATCTAATGCAGATGTGAGCATTGTTATTGATGCAGATGGCCAAGAACCTACATTCATGATTAAGAAACTTTTTAATGAATGGAGAAATGGTTTTGATTTTTGTTACGGAGTTCGTATCAAACGTAGCGAGAAGAAACTAATTTCCATTGCTAGACGTATTTTTAAAGGAATCGCAAAATTAATTGGAGGGAATGGAACTGGAAAAGTAGAGTCTGGGTGTTGGTTATTTGATAAGGCAGTCGTTAATGATTTGCTGCAAAATCCACCAACTACCGAATATTTGGCTGGATGTATTTCCCAACGCGGTTATGATTCGTTTGGAATAGATTATGTTCGGGGTTCCCGTAGATTCGGAAGTTCAAAATTTAGTTTCAAGAAATATTTTACTTATGCTGTTGGTGGATTACTTGGTGACAACCTGAGACTGCTAAGATTCAGTTTTTCAATTGCAATCATCAATATTTTAATTTCACTTTTGGTTCTAACATCTATTTTTGTTGCAATAATCTTCTTTGATCGTTCTGTTCCACTTGGCATTTTCAGTCTAGGTTTAATGATAAATGGATTAGGAGTATCTATTTTGATCGGAGTGGGAATACTCGGAGAGTATATCGGTCGAATTTTTAAATCAACGTCTAGGATTGAAATTGCAGTGGAAAGATTCATTTAAATCGGATAAACCCCATAAAATGAAGAAGAAAAGACAAAAAATCTGGTAAATATTTTTCATCAATTCCAAACAACATATCTGGATAATTCTCAATAATGGTTTCGGCAGTCAGTGTATTTTTTTCTTCTGATTGAACGCTTAAAAAATAAATTAATGAAAATATCTCAACAAATTTTTCTACTAGAATTTTTAATCCAGGTATTTCTATGGCATGAAATTTTTCTCCACGTAATAAGTCCAGTGTATTAATTGCAGCTCTGCCAGAAGGTAGCATCTCTAATGTTTCTCTAGGAAACCTTGGTACAAAAGATAAACCAAGATGTAAGTGTTGAACTAATGCCGAGATAAGCTCTGAATGTTTATAATTAAAGTCCAAAAGCGTAGGTAATCGAACCAAACTAATTCGATTTCTAAATATTTTTGAGTTTAAGTTTGTCAATGTTTCTACTTCCTGTTTTGCTAAGTAGTATTTGGATTTATTGGATTTGATTGCTGGCCTTGATAAAGTCGAAGAAGAAATTTGGCAGAGCGTAATATTTGAATTAATTTTGATCATCATAAGACAATTTAACAACGGCTCTACATTTGATTTTACTGCATTGGAAAGAGTCCAGTCAGTGTCGTTTAAAATTTGCCCAGCGGCATTTATTAACACTATTGGCTCATTAAAATTATTTGATTCAGTAAAGATATCGTCCCACGTGGCTTCGTAAGTCTTTATATCAGTTGAACCATTTTTTACAATGCCCATAAAAGGCAAATTCTCAGAGATACACGCACGAATTAATTCCCGACCTAATAAACCCCGACTTCCTACTATCCAATACACATATCTATGATATTTTGATGTTATGAACAAAGCAACAGAAGTTGTCATTTTGGCTGGAGGATTCGGTACGCGACTTCAAGAAATTACAGAAATTAAGCCAAAACCCATGGTAACTATTGGTAACTACCCAATTTTATTACACATTATTTCTATTTATCTAAGCCAGGGATACAGCAAATTTTTTGTATGTGGTGGTTACAAAGTAGAGGCAATCAAAGAATACTTCAATAATTTTCAAGCCCTCAATTTCGATCTTCATTTTAAATTTAAAGATAACGACACTGTTTCGAATGATTATATTGCTTCTGGAATGCATGAAAAATTAAGAGAAATACTTTTTACAAAATCTTGGGAAGTACAGGTTATCGATACAGGCCTAGCAGCCACTACGGCAGGTAGACTTTTTGCTATAAAAAATAAACTTGAAGGTAACAATTTTTTCTGTACATATGGCGATGGTGTAGCAAATGTTAACTTACAAGAGCTTGAAGAATTTCATGCAGCAAAAAAATCAATAGCAACGGTCACTGCTGTCCACCCACCGAGTCGATTTGGCGAGCTATCAATTTCGGATGGTGGATTGGTTCGCGAATTTGCCGAAAAACCTTTAGGTAAATCTCGCATAAATGGTGGTTTTTTTGAATTCAGTAAAGAAATATTTACGTTTCTAGATCCGGCAAAAAGTTTAGAAGAAGGATTACTCACTAACCTAACTTCGAAAGGCAAACTTCACGCATTTGTGCATGACGGATACTGGCAAAATATGGATACTATTAGGGAAGTGCATATACTGAACGAGTTATGGAATTCTAATCAGGCACCATGGATTTAGAAAATTTATGAGAATTCTAATTACTGGACATACAGGGTTCAAGGGCTCTTGGATGAAGTATTTGTTAAAGCAAGCTGGGCACGATGTATTTGGTATCTCACATGAAATCAGAGCGTCAAGTCTGTATAATAAAATGGAGAAACTAAAGAATGATTCCCAAAAGTCAATAATATGTGACATACGAGATAAAAATGAGTTTTCGCATCATTTAACAAGAATTCAACCAGAGCTAATCTTCCATCTAGCAGCACAGCCCTATGTTGCCCAAGCGTCTATTTTTCCAGAGGCAACAATTGATATAAACTTAAATGGCACAATAAATCTATTAAGCGCAATTGAGTCGTTACCATCTTTAAAAGGTGTAGTTGTTATTACATCTGACAAAGTATATAAATCGGCATCAACTGACATTAAATTTAATGAAGACTCGGCCTTATTTAGTTTGGAGCCTTACGGTGCATCTAAAGTTATGGCCGAACTTGCAATTTCCGCATGGCGCACAATTAAATCAGATTCGTTACCACCTATTGCGGTTGCGAGGGCAGGGAATATAGTAGGTGGAGGTGATGATGGGGAATTAAGGCTTGTACCATATATAAATAGCTGTATTCAAAAAGATTCAAAAATATTTTTGCGTAATCCAAAATCCACTAGACCTTGGACTTATGTACTAGATGTTCTTAATGGATATACAATTTTGGCAGAGCACTTAATGAAGTCTTCAAGTTTTGCTCGCCCTTGGAATTTTGGACCAGACATGGAGGATTCTCTTAATGTGGAAGGAGCGACTAAAATTTATTTAAAAGCTAGATCAAAAGAATATTTGGAAATAATCTTCAAAGAATCTCATCTCTACGAACAAACTTTTCTTTCGCTTGATTCTTCAAAAGCAAAAACTGAATTGGGTTGGAACCCTGTATTTTCAAGTCAGGAAGCAATAATAGCTGCAGCTAAATGGGAAACAATAATAAATTACTCGTCCAACATAGAGTCAGCAATGAATCAATCAATTCACGACTTTCAAGAAGCAATAAAAATTAAGAAATCACATATCTCAAACTTACTCGTAGGTACTTAATATGATTAAAAGAAATATAACTCAAAAAAAATTGCCACTCGTGGTATTTTACTCTTTTATACTTTTTTCGGGCATTACATATATAACAAATAACCATGTCATTCCCGAAGCTGCTGGATCAGACAGCGCCGGGTATCTCCTAAACGCAAAAACTCTTCTAGGACAATACGATCAAAAGAATCTTACTCCCACAAAAATTCCCGAATTACCATGCGCTGCCTTAGATTCTATGTTAACTTCTCGGATCCAAGTGAATGGCACATGTGAAACTTTTTCAAGATTAGCCTCCTACCCAATCGGGTTAGGAATCATGCATGCAGTATCGATAACTATTTTTGGGGACAATAATTTTGGCAGGGGATTTGCCATGTCTTTTTCCTACGTAGGGATATGCATATTAATATATTTTTTTATTCTCGAAATCACTCGGTCTAGAAAAATTGGGTTGCTTGGCACATTGAGTTTCGCCTTAGCAAAACAAAGTATTTGGAGCACAGCAAGCAATATTTCAGACTTACCAGGGACTTTTTGGGTAATTTTAACAACATACTTGTTTTTGCAAATTAGAAAAAAGAATAAAACCACTGGCAATAAAGATATCCTGTTGATCACAATATCTGCAATATCTTTCTGGATGCTGATACTAACTCGGGAAGTGAATGTGTTAGCAGCGCTTCCGTTATTCTATCTTTTCTTAAAATTTAACAAAAAAATTAGATTAATTTTTATGCTAAATATCATAGTATTTGGTATACCAGCGATGTTCGCGAGGTATTACGTAAACGGAGTAATATTCACCGATTCATATGGCGGATCCTTATGGAATGTCTTATCCTCCGAATGGTTAGCACGAAGTGCTGGAAATATTTTTTATTTATTTATTTCAATTATCGGAGTTGGAGTAGTACTACCATTTATATACTTAAAAAACATGGAAGAAATCGAGTGGATTCTAGTGGCTCAAATACTAGCCGTGGCTTCGTTCTACGTATGGTATCAATTTACAGGGGAAACTTGGTGGGATGGAAGATTTTTACTATGCGTAATACCGAGTCTTATAATTTTTACAAGTTCAAGAATATTAAAAGTATCAAAAAATTTACAACAAAAATTATCAACACCAAAACTTTATCCACTAAGTGAAATAATTTTGAATTTAATTATTTATTCTCTAATAGTCTCTGTAATATTAATCAATAACACAGTGAAATTTAGAAATAGTTCAGATACGTACAATTTTCTTTTAAATGTATACCCTACGTATCGAAACGTTGAACCTGTAATTGAATCTCTGAAAAAAAATTATCCTAATGGAGCTATTATTGTCACGATGCATTTATCGGCCTCGGGTCGGTATTACCTCAATAATGAGAAATATCACCTACTTTGGAAACCGGAATTAGAAAAATTAAATACCAAAACAATTGGCAAGCATTACCCAAAAACCGTATGGGTTTACAATGGCTGGGATTTACCTCCTGAAGATATCCGAAATAAAATTAAAATAAAAGAGATTGTTAAAGAATATACAATTGGTGAATTAAGTTCGCAATGATTAATCATGGAAATTTAAGATCCTGGGACCAGTTTTACACCAGAATGAATCAAATGGAAGAATTAACCAAATCAGCAAGAGTGAATAACGAACCAGTTAACAGAGAGAACTTAGCAAATTATTTAGCGAACACAAAGTTAAAATCCTTCGTACTTTGGGTCGCATACTTTGGCCGATATCCAAAGTATGAAGAGTGGGAAGGATTAAAAATACGTATCCAAGTAGATTCAAATATTAACCAAATTCTAAATTTCTTTGAAAGAATTCAAAAAGAACCTACACGAGAAAGGGTAAATCTGCATTTTGAAGAAGGACTTTGCATAAATTTGCAAGGCATAAAATTAAACGGAGAAGTTTCAGGAATTCCATTTGTTGCTAAGCAAATTGTCGAAAAACTATACAAACAAAATCTCGAATTGAAGCGTTTAGATGTTTATAATAATGTAGAAATATCTGAACTAAATGCAGAATATCAAAACATCGGAAGTAATAAAGTAAAAAAAAGCAAAAAGATTAGCAATATCATCTGGTCAGGTGTATACGCTAGCGCGAGAGAGTTGAATTATTCTTATCCACATTTTTATAAGATGCTAAAAAAAATTAAAACTAAGAGCCAAATTAAAGGAATCAATGCAAAAGAGAGAAATAACTTAAATTCTCAAACTTTAACAATTCCAAAAAACGTTACTCTGCTTTCAATAGTACCAATTTTAGAGGAAAAACAAACTGATTTGTTGTCAATACTTTGTGAATTGAAACTTATCGTATTAATTACTGTAATCCATGATGTTTTGCCATTAAAATACAACCAATTTTTTCCACCAGGTTCAACTGAAGGGACTTTAAGATATATAAAACTTTGTGCCTTAGCTGACATAAATTTTGCAGTATCACAATATACGATTGCGGAGGTAGAAAAAACATTCAAATATCTTGATGTGAATTCTCCAAAAATTGAATTATTAGATTTATCAGAAATGGTGCCTTTTAGGAACCCTACAATTCTTGCAAATACCCACAAAAATCGAAAATATTTGCTCTATATTTCTACTTTCGAGCCTAGAAAAAATCATTTAAAGCTAGTACTTATCTTCGAGAAAATAAAGAAAAATTATCCAGAATTTGACCTGATATTAGTAGGAAATTATGGCTGGAAAAATGAAATTACACATAAAATTATCACTAGTTCCACCTATTCCGAATCGATATTTATTTTAAGAAATATATCGGAAGAAAGTAAGTATAATTTAATTCAGAATTCAATTGCAACCATTTATATGTCTAAACATGAAGGTTTCGGTTTACCCATATTAGAGTCCATAGCCATCGGCAAAAGAGTGATCCATGATCACTCTGATCCTTTGAGTAGATTTGCGAAGTATGGTAACAGTGTTATTGTTGACTCTGACGACGTCGATTCGATTTACAATGGAATTTTGCACGTTTTGAATGAAGAAGCATTAACAACTAATGTTCAAAAAAACGCAATTCACAATAAAACTCTTCAATCATTCATCGATTATGTAATTAAAACTCGAAACATGCAATTAAATGATTAAAAGAATTGGTCGCTTAATACGAAATATTCTGACTTTGAATCGGTCTATACACGTTTTGAATAGCCACAAAAATTCAATCCTAAATATAGAAAATATATTAAAGAATCACGAATACTCACTAGTAGATCTGACTCATAAGCAGAATCATTTACCGAGATGGTTAAACGCGACAAATTACTCTGCAGACATAAAGAAATTTTTTAGATTTTTTGAAATTGTATCTCTGCCGACTGAAATACTAAGAAGAGTTGGAAGCTTAGGTGACGGCGGATATTTAATCAAAATACCAGATTGGAATAATTTACTATTGATTAGTGTGGGGGTAGGTGAAAATTGTGATTTCGAAAATGAGATCACCGCAGATGGTGGAATTTGCTTAGCATTTGACCCTACGATTGACTTTTTACCAACTGGACACTCTGAGCTTATTGTTTTCAAAAAAATAGGTTTAAAAGGTAACTTATTGAAAGATAATTCAACTTATAAGTTATTGAGTTTAAATGATTTAATCGAAACTCATTGTATGGATAGTATTGAAGATAAATCTTACAGAATTCTTAAACTAGATTGCGAAGGTGCTGAATGGCAAAGCCTTGAAGAAGTAACCGATCAAAGAATATCTCTTTTTGATCAAGTTATCATCGAGTTCCACCAAATAAAAAATATTACAGAGCCAAATTTTAAACACCTATATTTGAGTGTCGCAGAAAAATTAAAGGAATTTTTTCACATTATTAACATAAGCCCTAATAATAATTCAGAAGTCCTTTGGGCTAAAGATTTATTAGTTACTGATACATTCGAAATCACATTTATAAATAAAAAACATATTGATCCTATTGATCTGCATATAGACCACGAACCAACAAAATTTCCAAACCCGCCATTTAGGCTAGTAGCTGTGAATAAATTTTTCTATTGAGATTTGTTAAACAATTTCAAAAATTTTAAATTTAGATCTCCTATGCTTTTTTGTTCTAAACATTTATCGAGTAGGTTTTGGATTTTAAATTCAATATAGTTTGTTATAAAATATTCATTTTTGCGTCCTGGATGCCCACTTCCCAAGGAGAGATAAGCGTATACAGAGTTTGTTGACTTCTGAATTCCATAGGCATCTACTAATAGTTTCATTCTTTGTTTTGTTAGATTCAGATGGTAAATTTTAAGATCTTGCAAATCTATAACCGCGCATCCTAGGGAGTGCTGTTCTCGATTAGGACCATAAGGTGTTGAGTGTGTGAAACTAAGCCAGTACCGTTCATCTAGTTTTATAAATGGTGTCCCTCCACGAATCGAACCGATAAGGTTTTCACCGACTTCGCCCCATTTGAGTTGATTTACTTCATTCTCTCCTATCATAGAAAATTCAATTATTTTTTTGTTTTCGATAATCTCGCCACACAGAAAAATCAATGGATTGAAAGAATAGACACACAAGAAAGTATCTAGTGATTCAAAAAAACTCCAATTCTTCCCTGTTAGTTGAAATGGGGAAACTAGTTGATAAGAACTGTTCGTATTAAGGTCTCTCAGAAATATTTCGCAATCGCCTTTTTGAGGGTTGAAAATTTGATATTGGAGAAATATTTTATTCCTAATTTCAATTATTCTTGGATCTTCAGCCATAGGTATAAAATCTATTTTGGCTGAAAGTAAATTTTTAATAAAAACTCCTTCACCATTACCGGGAGGATTACTTGCAGAAATTATTCTATAAGCTTCATACTTTGAATTTTGGTTCGTAAATTTGGAATAAGCAAAAGTTCTATTCCAGTCGCTTGCAGAATAATTTAAAGCCATCCGACTTAATGGTTTCACATTTATGAATTTGGGTTTGAGTGTAAGATTCAATAAAAAATAAGTTAATAAAATTAAACACTTTTGAAAATGATAGATAAATCCGTAGTAAAAATTCACAACATTATTGTATCTTTTACCACCTAGTTAGTATATCAATGGTACGATTTTAGGACGTTTTTTACATTACGGAGAAATATGCGCAATTTTGAAATAATTCTTCCATGAAGTCGGCATTAGTACTTGGTGCCGGTGGATTTATTGGTAGCCATTTGGTGACTAGATTAAAATCTGAAGGATATTGGGTCGCGGGTGTGGATTTAAAACTTCCAGAATTTGAGGAATCCATTGCCGACGATTTTATTGTGGGAGATCTCCGAATCGGAGATTTCGTTGACAGAATTCTAGAACGGAACCTCGAGGGCACACCTTCAATTTTCGATGAAGTATACCAACTTGCAGCTGACATGGGCGGTGCGGGTTTTGTATTTACCGGAGAAAATGATGCAGATATACTGCATAACTCCACTCAGATTAATTTGAATGTTCTAAACTCAATTCGTAAAATAAATGCTAGGTTAAATCGGAACGAAACTATCATTTTTTACAGTAGTTCAGCGTGCGTGTATCCTGAACATAATCAACTTGATCCAGAAAATCCAAACTGTCAAGAAGATTCTGTTTATCCTGCTGCACCGGATAGCGAATATGGATGGGAGAAACTTTATAGCGAAAGACTCTACCTCGCTTATCATCGAAACTATGGTATTCCAATACGGATAGCGAGATACCACAACGTTTACGGACCAAATGGTACTTGGCGTGGAGGACGCGAAAAGGCTCCTGCAGCAATTTGTCGAAAAGTTTCCTCAACTCCAAACGAAGGATTTATAGAAATCTGGGGAGATGGGAAGCAAACTCGTTCATTTTTGTATATTGATGATTGCATAGAGGCAACTAGGCGGTTTATGGTAAATTTAAAATTTAATGGACCGATCAATATCGGGTCAGAAGAAATGATTACAATTAACGAATTGGTAAGACTCATTGCAAATATTGCGGGAAAAAATTTGTTTATAAAGAATTTACAGGGACCCGTCGGTGTGCGCGGTAGAAATTCAGATAATACTATTTTTCAAAATACCTTAAATTGGAACTATCAAATTACAATTCTTGAGGGGCTAAGTAGAACGTATAACTGGATTGAAAGCCAGGTAAAACTTAATTCACCTAGTGCTGAATTGGAAAACTAGAAGATTTTGTTAGGTTTAAGCCTACCTAATCCCTCTCCGACTTGACTTGAATTCGGTCTTGGACGCTTTCTTCTGCTGTAAGAAGTTCTATGAACTTCAGTAATCGGAGACACGTGTGGATGCCGCTTGATTATTGGGCTATAGTGATAAATATTAGTGTGCGTCATTTGGTTTTGCGCCAACGAATTTTTATGTCACTTGAAGCTTTTTGAAGCCGATCACATATTGCAACTGCAATACCGTCCCCAACTGGCGCAATTACAAATACATTAGCAAGTTTTTTGCTATCGGCAAGACGAAGTCCTTGATACAGGGTTCTTGCATAATCTTCATTGTTTACTGGAGATGCCAATCTAATCACACCGGGTGGAGTTGAGAATTTACTAAGTGCAATAAAGCCATCACCTACTGATGGTGTGCCAGAGAGATAAACCTTGGCTTTTGGTGAGTAATGTGACTCTAATAAACCAGGTGCTCTTATTTGATAACTATTATCTTTTGTAAATACCTCAATTTTAATACTAAGTAAATCATTTATCATGGCAGCTGTAATTGCCCCTGGTCTTAAGATGGTAGGGATGGTATTTGTGCAATTTATAATTGTAGATTCAATACCAACTGAAGAATGGCCACCATCTAAAACTAAATCATCTGATCTTAAGTAATCAGATAACTCTGCCTTAACATCATCGGCACAGGTTGGTGATACTTTTCCAAATCTATTTGCACTAGGGGCTGCTACTCCATAACCACCTTGAGCTTCAAACTCTTTAAGTAGGGATAAGGCAACGGTATGTGATGGAACTCTGATACCAACACTATTTTGGCCGCCGGTAATAAAATCTTTGGCTAAATCTGTTCTTGGTAAAATTAAAGTCATAGGCCCTGGCCAAAAAGCTGTAGCAAGTTTTACTGCATACTCAGGCATATCTTTTGCCCACTTATTTAAATAATTAATTGAAGAGATATGAACTATTAATGGGTGTTCAGTGGGTCTGCCTTTGACCTCATAGATTCTGGCAACAGCCTGCTGGTTAGAGGCATCTGCGCCTAGGCCATAAACAGTCTCAGTTGGAAATGCCACAACATTTCCAGCCATCAGGGATGCAGCAGCTTCTTTTAGTGCCGATGCTGTGCAGTTGGAGATTATGGTCATGTTGGCTAATTGTCGCACTATCTATTCAAGAGAAGATATTGCGCCTATTTGTTTATTAGTTTTGCCCTGCTTAATTCAACCGATACCCTTACCCTTCCACTAAGTCCCCATCGTCTAGTGGCCTAGGACGTCGCCCTTTCACGGCG
>Ga0209550_10004017_pt1 | contig 13970 bp, 13 predicted proteins | sample LauGreSuBDMM15SN_2_FD_187567 | JGI IMG/M metagenome (GOLD analysis project Ga0209550, IMG submission 187567) | Freshwater lake microbial communities from Lake Michigan, USA - Su13.BD.MM15.SN (SPAdes) (version 5) | ecosystem: Environmental > Aquatic > Freshwater > Lake | place: Lake Michigan...
GTTCTGCTCGATGTGCGGTCCCAAGCATTGCCCGATGCAAACCAAGATCACCGACGAGGACCTGGCGGGGCTGGCGAAGGTGTTGGCGGAGCAGGAGGCTCTGAAGGCGTAAGAGTGAAGAGTTGGCGCTAGGCGCAGTTGATCACTAAGCGCTGCGACCGATTGATCGGAGATCCCATGCCCAGGGCCTTACCCATGGGGAGCTAGGCATGGGATCTACCCTTTTAATTGGGCAATCCGTAGTCAGGTCTAGCTTGTTGGCGGTTGTACACTGAGCCGAGCGGCGTGGGTCAGATGCTTAGGACAGATCGGCTCACGCCATGAAGGCGGTGATTCTGGCGGGGGGCCTGGGAACGCGGATTAGCGAAGAAACCCACCTCAAGCCTAAGCCGATGGTGGAGGTGGGCGGCAGACCGATCCTCTGGCACATTCTCAAGATTTATGCGGCGCACGGCATCAATGACTTTGTGATCTGTTGCGGCTATAAGGGCTATGTGATCAAAGAATATTTCGCCAATTATTTTCTGCACACCAGTGATGTCACCTTCGACATGGCAGATAACAGCATGGAGGTGCATGCGCGGAAGGCCGAGCCCTGGAAGGTCACCCTGGTGGATACGGGGGACAGCACCCAGACCGGAGGCCGGCTCAAGCGCGTGGCCAATTACCTGGGGGGCGAGAGCTTTTGCTTCACCTATGGCGATGGCGTCGCCGATATCGATATCACGGCCCTGATTGCCCAGCACCGGCGCGAAGCCCGCTGGGCCACCCTCACCGCCGTGCAGCCGCCAGGACGCTTTGGCTCCCTGGCTTTCGAGCGCGGCCGGGTGCTGGCCTTTGAGGAGAAGCCCCAGGGTGATGGCAACTGGATCAATGGCGGCTTCTTTGTGCTCGAACCGGAGGTGCTCAGCACCATCGAGGGGGATGATTCGGTGTGGGAGCGCGATTGCCTGCCCCGGATCGCAGCCGCGGACCAGCTCAACGCCTACCAGCACCAGGGCTTCTGGCAACCGATGGATACCCTGCGCGACAAGCAACTGCTCGAAGAGCTCTGGCAGCAGGGCCGGGCCCCTTGGAAAACATGGTGAGTGCCGCCCACTCCATGGGCTCCCTAGGCGCAGCGGGCTTCACCACCTCCACGCCGGAGTTCTGGCGGGGTCGCCGCGTTTGGCTGAGTGGCCATACGGGCTTCAAGGGCAGCTGGCTCGCCCTTTGGCTCCTGCACTGGGGCGCGGAGGTGGAGGGCTATGGCCTGGATCCGAGTGATGGGGGCGGGCCCTGTCTCTACGAGTCGCTGGGGATTGCCCCCTTGCTGCGGCGCGATGAGCGGGCCGATCTGGCCGATCTGGATCGCCTGCGCCAGCGCCTGGACGCCTTCCAGCCGGAGGTGGTATTTCACCTGGCCGCCCAGCCCCTGGTGCGGCGCAGCTATATCGAACCGCTGCAAACCTGGCAAACCAATGTGCTCGGCACCTGCCACGTGCTGGAAGCCCTCAGGTCGATCAAGCAGCGCTGCGCCGCCGTGTTGATCACCACCGACAAGGTCTATGACAACCGGGAATGGGAGTACGCCTACCGGGAGCTCGATTCGCTCGGCGGCCATGACCCCTACAGCAGCAGCAAGGCGGCCGCCGAGTTGGCGATTGCCAGTTGGCGGGCCAGCTTCTGCGGAGATGCGGCCCACCAATCCCCCCTGTTGGCCCTGGCCTCGGTCCGGGCGGGCAATGTGATCGGCGGGGGCGATTGGGCGGAGCAGCGGATCGTGCCTGATGCGATCCGGGCCCTCCAGGCCGGCGAGCCGATTGCGGTGCGCTCGCCCGCGGCGACCCGTCCCTGGCAGCACGTGCTCGAACCCCTGGGCGCCTACCTGTTGCTTGCCGAGCGGCTCTTTGCCGATTCCAGCCTGGCCTCGGCCTGGAACTTCGGCCCCGACCGGGAAACCAACCGCTCCGTCGCCCAATTGGTGGAGGAGGTGTTGCGCCATTGGCCGGGCAGCTGGCGGGATGGCTCCGACGCGGCGGCGCCCCATGAGGCCGGACGGCTTGACCTCAGTATTGATAAGGCGTTCCAGAAACTCGGCTGGCGGCCCCGCTGGGACTTCGCCACTACCGTTGGCGAAACGATTGCCTGGTACCGGCGCTTCGATGCCGGCGAGCCAGCCAGGGATCTCTGCCTGGAGCAGATCGAGAGTTATGTCGAATCCATGTAGGGAGGGATTGCCGGTGGTCGCCAACGATGGTCTTGGCAGGGACTCGGCTTCCGGGCCCCTTTTCGAGGATGGATCCGGGCAACTCTCGGCGCCCGAGCTGGCCGCCCTCAAGGCAGAGATCTTGGCCCTGACCCGCCGCTATGCCCGCTCCGCCCATCGCGGCTTTCGGCCTGGCGACGACCCGGACCGTGCTCCATACAGCGGTGGAGCGATCCCCTATGCCGGGCGTGTTTTTTGCGAGGACGAGGTGGAGGCGGCGGTGGCAAGCAGCCTCGACTTTTGGCTCACCCTGGGGCCGGAAGGCGACGCCTTTGAGCAGGAACTGGCGGCGTTTTTGGGGGTGCGCTCATGCCTGCTGGTGAATTCGGGCTCCTCCGCCAACCTGGTGGCCCTCAGTGCCCTGATGTCGCCGCTGATCGATCCGAAGCGGCGGCTGCGTCCAGGCGATGAGGTGATCACCTGCGCGGCCGGCTTCCCCACCACGGTGGCGCCGATCCTGCAGAACGGCTGCGTGGCGGTGTTCGTAGACGCCGATCCAGGGACGGGCAACCTGCGGGTGGACCAGCTGGAGGCGGCCTACCGGCCCGGCAAGACCAAGGCCGTGATGGTGGCCCATGCCCTGGGTAATCCGTTTGACCTGGGCGCGGTGCTTGCCTTTTGCCGTAAGTACGACCTCTGGCTGATCGAAGACAACTGCGATGCCCTCGGCAGCAGCTATTCGATGCCCCGAGCGATGGCCGAATCGTTGGGCTTTGGCGACAACAGCCCCGGCCTCGATGAAGGACCCGATCGGGTGGCGCGCTACACCGGCGCCTGGGGGGATCTCAGCACCCAAAGCTTCTATCCACCCCACCACCTCACCATGGGCGAGGGTGGCGCCGTGAACGTGGTGCGCGACCAACGGCTGCGGCGCATCTGCGAAAGCCTGCGCGATTGGGGCCGCGATTGCTGGTGCCCCAGTGGCCGGGATAACAGCTGCGGCAAACGCTACGGCTGGAGCCTGGGGGAATTGCCCGAGGGCTACGACCATAAATACATCTATTCCCACCTGGGCTACAACCTCAAACCGCTCGATCTCCAAGCGGCGATCGGCAGGGTCCAACTGCGGCGGCTGCCGGGCTTCATTGAGGCGCGCCGATCCAACTGGCGTTGGCTGCGGCGTGCGCTGGAGCCCCTCGGCCAGCGGATCGGCTTCAGCCTGCCCACCCATGCCACGGCTGTGAACCCCGAAACCGGCGACTTTGCCTGGGATGGCAGCGGCTGCCGTAGTAATTGCAGTTGGTTTGGCTTCCTGCTGCGGGTGAAGCCAGACGGGCCCCTCAGCCGCTCCGACCTGGCCCATCGCCTCGAGCAGGCAGGGGTTGGCACCCGCATGCTGTTCGGCGGCAATTTGCTGCGGCAACCCGTGTTCCAGGCCCTGCTGCGCGATCAACCTGCTGCCATCCGCTCGGTGGTAGCGGAGATGTCAGGTGCCGATGGGTTGATGGAGCAGGCCCTGTTTTTGGGCACTTACCCGGGGCTCACGGAGGCGATGTTGCAGAGGGAGGTGAAGCTGCTGTTGGAGTTTGCGAGCTGAAGGCTTCCGAGGCCCAGGGCCCTGGGCCGGCCCGAACCAGGGCTGATGCGCTGATGCGCTGATGTTAGGGTCAATTCCTAATGGGTCGATCGATGCGCACCACCTTGGACATCGAGGACGATGTCTTGGCTGCGGCCAAGGAGCTGGCCCGGAGGCAGGGCACATCCGCAGGCCAGGTGGTCTCCAGGCTGTTGCGAGCCGCGATGGCTGGCGAGGGCGGCAAGGGAGAGGCTGGCGCTGCAGGCGTTGGGGGGTTCAGACCTTTTCAGGCCCCGGGCCAGAAATTGGTAATCAACGAACAAATTGACCAGCTGCGTGATCAGGAAGGCCTCTGATGCGGGCCCTGCTCGATATCAATGTGATCATCGCCCTGCTGGATTCTGGCCATGTGATGCACAGGTCTGCCAGCCACTGGCTGGCTCAGCACCAGGAGCACGGCTGGGCCACCACCCCAATCACCGAAAACGGTGTGGTGCGCATCATGTCCCAGCCCGCCTATCCCAACCAGCGCCCTGCGGCCCAGGTGGCCGAGCGCCTGGCCGAAGCCTGCGGGCATGCCAGTCACCAGTTTTGGCCTGAGGCCGTCAGCCTGTTAGAGCCGGGCCTGATCGCTTGGCAGCGGCTCCTCGGCCCCCGCCAGATCACCGATTGCTACCTCCTGGCGCTAGCCGTAGCCCAGGGCGGCCGCTTGGTGAGCTTTGACCAGCGCATCAGCGTGGATCTGGTCAGGGGGGCCCGCGATGGGAACCTCTCCCTCATCGAGATGCCCCCCTTGGCTGGATGATCTGTTGGGCAGTGACCACCCTGGTTGAATCCCACGTGGGCTTCAACCCAAGCCCCTCGATCTGCAGGCGGTGTCGGCCGGGTACAACTGCGGCGGCTGCCGAGGTGTATCGAGGCTCGCAAGCAGAATTGGTAGCGATTGCGCGAGGGATTGGCGGATCTGGAATCTGTATTTGACCTCAGCCTGCCGACCCATGCCACGGGCTGGAGACCCGAAGGCTTTGATTGAGATGGCTCGGGGTACTGCACGATCTATAATTTGCTTGGATGTCTCTTGTGAGTCAAACGATCTGCACCCTTTACGCGAGATGAATTCGCCCTCCATCTTGATCAAGAGAAAATCGCCAACTGTATGCTATTTGACGGTAATTTGCTCAAACGGCCGGTTTTCGTGCGGATCCGCCAAGAAACCCCTGAGGCCGTGCGCGTCATTGTCGAGATGAGCGGGGCGGATCAGCTCATGAATGAGGCGATCTTCCTGGGCACCTATCCGGGGCTGACTCCAGCCCAAATCGATCAAGAGGTGGCCCTGATTCATTCTTTAGTGCAGGCTTATGAGTGAGCGGATTAAGCGTGTTGCGATTCTGGGCTCTGGCAACATCGGTTGCGATCTGCTGGTGAAATGCCTATATACAGATGGCATTGAAGTAGTTTCGGTGGCAGGTCGCCATGCCCAATCTAAGGGACTTGAGTTTGCAGCACGCCGCGGAGTTCCCACCACAGACCGCAGTATTGAAGGTGTCCTGGAGGATGGGGAGAAGCCTGATATTCTCATAGACTGCACGAGCGCTTCCCACCATCAACACAACTACGATCTATGCAAACGGCATGGAATACGTATTGTGGATATGACTCCTGCAAAGCTTGGCTTGGCCTGCTGCCCAGCTGTTAACTTGGACAGATGCCTGGGGGCTGACAATATCAACATGATATCCTGTGGGGGCCAGGCTTCGATACCAATCTGCTTTGCCATCAAGCAGGCCAATCCGCACATTCAATACATTGAGATTGTGTCGACCATTTCCTCTGCATCTGCTGGTCCAGGTACACGAAAAAATATCTCTGAATACATTACGGCAACCCAAAAAGCCATCAGCAGCATGCTAAATATAAATGAAGTTAAAGTGATGATTAACGTCAGCCCCGCCATGCCGCCAATTCACATGAAAACCTCAATCCTTGTGAATTCAGAAGATGTGGCCAGCGAAGTAGATGCGAGGGGCAGGATTGAGGCAGTGGCTGCGACTACGCGCGCCTACGTGCCTGGCTATCACACTTCGGTGGAGTTGAGCAGGCTTGGTGGCAAAATGATGTGCCAGGTTCAGGTTGCAGGGAGTGGCCATTACCTGCCGGCCTATGCGGGCAATCTGGACATCATTAACTGTGCCGCCTTGGAGGTGATTCAGAGGCTATGACCATGCCCCTTCTCTATGACGTGACCCTGCGCGATGGATCCCATGCTAATCAGCACAGTTTTGCGGCCAACTTTTGTGCAACCTATATCGACACAGCCTATGCTGCAGGTATCCGATATTTAGAAGTTGGCCATGGGAATGGCCTCGGCGGCAGCAGTCTAAACATTGGGCGCCTAAAAGATGGCGATCTTTGGAAAATTGTAGCAGAAAAAGCCGTGCTATATAGCGATCTTAGGGTTGGGGCTCATGTGATACCTGGTCTGGCAACTTTTGAGGATATTGATTTAGCGATAGCAAATGGTGTGAATGTTTTTCGTATAGCTTCCCATTGTACCGAGGCGGATACAACGGAAACCTATATCGAACATGCAGCCGGTCATGATCAAGAGGTGTGGGGCCTTTTGATGTTGGCGCACATGGTGAAGCCAGATCTCCTAGCCAGAGAAGCTAAGAAAATGGAGAGTTATGGAGCTTCCCGCATCGTGTTTCTTGACTCGGCAGGTGCGCTAACGCCCTCAATGGTGCGCTGCATTACCGAAGAACTTCGTACCGTTGTAGAGGTGCCTATTGGTTTCCATGCCCATAACAACCTGCATGCAGCGATTGCGAATTCACTGACTGCACTAGCGGCTGGCTGCAATTCCATTGACGTTTGTGCTGGGGGGTATGGGGCGGGAGCAGGCAATCTCTCCTTGGAAGCCTTGGTGTCTCTGTTGGAAAAGGATGGCTTGTCGACAGGCTTAGATATCCGGAAAATTATTGGATTGGCGGCCCTTATTGAGCAATACTTTTCCACTAGCCTGCCGAAGGTTGATAGCCTCTCCATCGCCACTGGATTCCACGGAGTGTTCTCCGGCTTCAAGCCCAAGATTCTGGAGGCAGCAGCAGCTTTTAAGGTTGACGCGATGGACATCATCGTGGCTCTCGGCAAGGCCCAGGTGATCGCAGGCCAGGAGGATCAGATTATTGCAACTGCCTCCCAGCTCTCAAAGGAGGCAAAACAGTCATGAGCATTCACTTGCACTTGCTTGGTGGAGCGGGTCGGATCGGTACAGCACTCGTTGAGTCGCTGCTTGCTGAACCCTTGGATGATCTCAGTAGCATATGGATCTACTGCGATTACACTAAGGCCGCTGCAATGCAGGAGAACCAATCGCAAGATTGTCGCCTGAGGGTTCATGCCAGAGGATATGCAGCATTTGGTATTTCACCCCTACCTAGTGAGGTAAATTCTCTCCTGGAGGAGAGGCAGGTGGTTGTCAATTTGCGTGGGGTGAACGACAAGAGGCAATGGCTTAACCAACCTTTGGATGCCATGGAGCTGCATATCCAGGCCTGCAGATCTGTGATTGATTCAGATCTTTGGATGCATTCAAGTGTCGAGGTGATCCACTTGAGCTCCCAGCTGTGTGACCTGATAGAGGGGCCTCGTGCACTAGAGGCAATCTGTGAGGGCCAGGAGAGTTATCGGCGCCCATACATGGTGAGCCGGCTTCATCAAGAAGCGATGCTTGCCGCCCATGGGTTCCAACATGGCATCCCCACATCTTTTATCAGGCTTCCTGCGGTTTATGGGTTTAGTGACGACTATAAAAGCCCGTGGGTTCTTAATTCGCTGATCAAGCAGTGGCGCCAGCAGCATAAAGTGGAACCACGCAATCCCGAGAGAATGATTTATCTCAGCCACCGAGAACCCCTCATCGTTTATCTGCGCTCTCTTGTTGGGGGCTTAATGAGTGAGCGAAGTCTGCGCACCGTCCGTTATCTGCGCCCGCCCATGCTCGCGATGACAGTTGAGACGCTTGCTACGCTGATCAAGGTATCTGAAGATCCTGATTTTAGCTCGGCAGCGCAAAGAGGTGAAATCATGCTGATTGGGGATGGCGATGTTCTGGAGACCGATCGACTTGCGCACCTCCAACGGCTAAGATGCAATATCGCCAACCTCCAGAATCGTGGCTGATATCAAGTTGTCGGAAGCTATAGCCGATCTGCTTTCTCGGCAGGGCGTGCACCATGTTTTTGGCATCATTGGCTCGGCAAATGCCCATTTGTTCGATGCCATTTACCGTCATCCCGATTTATCTCTGATCTGCCTGCATCATGAGCAAGCCTGCGTGATGGCGGCCCACGGCTATTACATGCAATCGGGAACATTGGCGGCAGTTTTGGTTACGGCGGGAGCAGGAACTACCAATTTGCTTACCGGCGTGGTCGGAGCTTGGGCAGATAGCGTACCGGTGTTGATCATCTGTGGTCAAGAAGCGACTAAGCAATTCAAGGGGAATAACCTCGCCCGCATGATCGGTATTCAGGGCGTTTACACAGAGGCGATATATGGAACCTGTACAAAAAGCGTCATTACCTGCCAGCAGTCCGAGCAGGCGTTCCAGGAGGTGGCAAAAGCCCTGGTCCTCTCTAAAGCTGATCGCCCGGGACCCTGCATAGTCGATATTCCGATCGATCTTCAGGCCGCCAAATTGGATTCTCAAAGGATTAAGCAGATTGTGGCGGAGGTGATGCAAGTGCCTCAGGCCGTTGTCAAGGGGCTTAGCCAGGAATCCTTGGATTCCCTGGTTTCAACATTGCGCCGCGCTGAGGCCCCACTCCTTTGGCTTGGTAACGGCCTGCGCCGATTAGACGGTGCGACTCTGCAAAGGCTGGTGCAGGATCTGGGGATTCCTTATCTCACCTCATGGACAGCGACAGATTTGCTTGATCCGATCAAAAAGTTGAATGCGGGCCACGCAGGCACCTATGGCGGGCGGGCTGGGAACCTGATATTGCAATCCAGTGATGTTCTGGTCACGTTTGGAACAAGGTTGGCGATCCCCCAGAAGGGATACGTGGACGCGGAGTTGGCCCGGCGGGCTGAGGTGTTCGTTGTCGATTGCGACCCGGTTGAGCTTGATAAACTTGGCCCCCGTTTCCATAATAAATATCAGGCTGATGCCCCAACTGTATTGCAGCAATTGCACAAGGCATTGGCTGAAGGACCAGGTCTTAAGATCGGCCCATGGATAGAACATCTAAGCAAGGCGCGACAAACCCTGCCCCTGGTCGAACAATGCCACAACAGTAAAGAATGGGTTGATTCATATGCCTTCATGGCTCAGCTGGGGGAAGCCGCCTCGTCTAGTACCAGCTTTGTCACGGATATGGGCACTGCCTTGATCAGCGGCTTTCAAGTGCTGGAGCCTTGGGGTGGCCAGCGTCTATTCACCAGCCAGGGGCTCGGGGAAATGGGTTATGGGCTGCCAGGCGCAATCGGGGCCTGGTTCGCAGATCCAAGCCGTGAAGTGATCTGCCTCAATTGCGATGGCGGCCTGATGATGAATCTTCAGGATTTGCACTCGGTGATCAGCCATGAAATTCCGATGAAGATTGTGATCTTTAATAATGATGGCTATCTGATGATCAAACACACACAGAACGCAATCGTGGGCGGACGCCGGGCCGGAACCGATGCTGGAAGCGGCTTGACCTGCCCTAACTATGGCCCGCTGGTAAAAGCTTTTGGTTTTTCTTATCAAACACTCCACAAAGAAGATGATGCGAAGCAGGTTATTGGCGAGCTTCTCGCGCAGGCAGGACCAACCGTATTGGAGGTATTCATGGCACCTGACCAATTGCTGGTACCGAAGTTGTCGGTAAGTATTACGGATAAAGGTAAGTTGGCGTCTCCACCGCTGGAAGACCTCAGTCCCTTAATCCCTATGGAGCAGCTTAGGAGTCTGTTATTGGTTCCTGTACATGCCAGTTCCATGGCTTTGAACCGTGAGGTCGCCGAGGCAAAAGGAGACGCAATTTACTGATATTTTCATCAGAGTGTTTAAGAGCGATATCCGATTGTCTGAACGTGGTCAGAGCAGTTCGTGGTGGTACATTTGAGCTTGTGCTCTGTGCCCTAGCTCTTGAGTAGCTCTGCGCCGTATTGGATAAAGCTATGAACCCGGCTTTGGGGCCGTCCTTCCTTGGCAATGGGATTCTGGTAGTTACAGGCGCCACGGGCTGGCTTGGCCGCACTGCCCTGCACGAACTGCAACGATTGCTTGGCCCGGAGGGCTTCTCGCGCCAGGTGCGTGCCTTCGCCAGTAGCTCCTGTTCCATCGCATCCACCGGCTTCGTCAAAGGAATGGAGCGGTCAATTCCCGTCGCTCCCTTGACTGAGCTACCCGAGGTTGTCTCCCGCCAACCGATCGAAGCTCTGCTGCACACGGCCTTCCTCACGCGGGAGCATGTAGATCGGGTCGGCGTGGAGGCTTACATCAGCGTCAATCGAGGCATCACTGACCTCGTCTGCCGTTCGCTGGAGTCTTCCCTTTCTACTCGTTCAGTTGTGATCTCATCTGGAGCAGCAGCAGCCCTGGATACTTTTTCATGCCTTGAGGATCACCTGTATTCCGATCCCTACGGTGTACTCAAGTGCGAGGAAGAGCGTCGGTTTGGCGAGATTGAAAACACCCTAGTGCTTCGGGCTTATGCTGTATCTGGACGCTTCATGCGTGATCCCCAACATTTCGCATTAGGCAACTTCTTGCTCCGTGCTCTGGATGGACTGCCGATTGTGATCAAAGCGCCGATGCCGGTGATCCGTGGTTATGGGCATGCCGGTGACATGGTCAACCTTGCTCTGCGCTGGCTGTGGAGCAAGCACCTTCCCCCAGCCCATCCCATCGCTGCTGTGAGCCATGAGGTGGATCTTCAAGGGCTTGCCAGTCTGATTGCTTCTCTCTACGATTTGCCTCCCACCTCAAGTGCCATCGATCCCAGCCTTTCTCCGAGCCGCTACACTGCCGATTCTGCTCCCTATGGGAAAATGCTTCATGAGCTTGGGAATGTTCCCCGATCCATGGAGAAGCAAATTGTCGATACTGCCTTTGGATTGAAGGATTTTAAGAGGCTTTGACGCAAGAGAAGATTATGATCTTGGCAAGGAGTTTTCTGGTTGGTTGTACACAAAGTGGCTCAATAAGAACCCCACACTCAGCGAAAATAGTGCTACAACCAGGGTCAATATAGTGCGGTTCAGTAGATTCCTGAATATGCCCACCATCACGAGGTTAGTAAGGGTAGTGGGAATCGCAGTCACGATGTAGCGCGGCACAGAAACGTGAAAGCCATGGCCACGAGGGAAGACCAGATTCCTGAATGACAGGTACCTCAGAACATGGCAGCTCGCCTCCGCGATTCCCAGGGCGAGGAACGGCCCAGCAGGATAGGCCAGCCAGAAGATTCCAGGCCCAACGATTGTAAAAAAAACGCCACTCAGCCCGTAGCGCGTGAAAGTGTGCTTAGCCATCTTGGCCCATGCTCCCTTGGATTAGGCGGGTACGCACACGAGGACGAAACCCTGACATTCGCAGGCTCTCGATCTGACGAGACATCACGGCGAACATCAGCATCTGGATTCCAAAACTGGCGAGCACGAGTCCCATCACGGTGGGCACGCCGCCCTGGTACTGACTGTTGCCCGAGAAGTAGTTGGCCAGCAGGGCCACGCCCACAAGCAATGCCAGCACCATTCCTGTGCTGCCGATGCTGAGAGCTAGCCGGCTGGCAGCGGCGTCGGCCGAAAGCAGGGCCCTTGCCGCTTCAAGCACATAGGCCGTTCCGCCGTACGAGGAATTACCGCGCGTTCGATCGGCCTGGCGGTACTCGATCCTGGCAGCGCTCTGGCAGGCATTGGCAAAGCACATCCGAAGGTTTAGGCCAGATTCTTCCCAGTAACGCAGCACTTCATCCACCACCTCTTGCCGGTAGCAACCGAACCCATGAAAGCCGCTCGGCACCAGTTCCAATCGCGATGACATGCCGAGAGCTCTGTAGTATCCGCGCCGGGCCATCCGCAGCATTGGGCCGCCGGCAGAGCGGCTCTTGATTGCTAGTACGGCATCCGTTTGCTCCTCTTTCAAAAGGTGCTGCACCATCTCTACGCTGAGCTCCGGTGGATCCTGGAGGTCTGAGCAAAGCAGCACCACAAGGTCACAGTCTCGCGTGTGCCTCAGGACATTCGCGAATGAGGCGTCCGGGCCGTAATTGGCTGCGTTGGCAATGCCGATTACCTCTGGGTCCCTCGCGGTGATGCGCTGGAGGGTTGCCAGGCTGTCGTCGCTGCTGTGGTTGTCCGCGATCACCATGCGAAACTCAAGCTTCTGGCCTGTTTCACTCTCCAGTTCCTCCGCCAAGCTTTGCCAGGCCAACCGGCAACGGCGATGAAGCTCCTCAAGATTAAGGGTTTCGTTGTAAGCGCTAGTCACGTAGGCCAATTTCATGCCAGGTCGCTCTTCAGTTTTTTGTATGGGCCTAAATTGGTCTCATCTTTCGCTGCTAGTTGGGTCATTTGTCCTCCGGTGACATTAATGAATCCAAGCCCACCTTTAACTTGTGATGCCTAGATTCTACAGGATCAGGCAAGTCTGTAGGGGCGATCGCCCTTTTGGCGGCACCTCCCCGTCCCCTGTGCCATACAGCAGGCATTGGACAGTGATACGAATAACCCTTGGCGACGGGCGGATTTCCCGTTGTATAGCAGCCAACGGCCGCTCGCGATTGTGTCTGCCTATCTATATCCTAGGTGAGGACTCGGCCGCAACTTTCGCTAGTGTATTTGGGATTACCCGCTAAGCGCTGTCCCTGCTCCCAAAAAACGTACAGCTCGGCTATTCGCTTTTTATCCATGCTGTGGGTATGTAGCCCCGTGTTAGCAAATCGTCCCCAAATCTCCCAATTTTTTAAGATTCTTCGCTAAGAACGCGTTCCCATCCTTTGCCCTGAAGCCCATTTTGCTGTAAGCCGCGCAGAAGCAGTGACTGCATGCGTTCTGTTCAGCTAGATCGATCCCTGAGCTGGTGGGTAGCTGCAGTTGTTATCTTCTGCGAAAAGGTTCATGACCTTCATTCAAGGCAATGTCTGTGGGCCACCATTGAATAATCGAGTTACGGTCGATTGCAAGTGTGTTTTTGTCCCGCAGCTTGCAACTCAAGTTGAGTGTTGGTCTCAGGCAGCCGATTGGTGATTTCTGCATTTTCCAGTAGCAGGCTTGATGCCCACCGGCCTCGATTGCGAGATACCATCCGTGCTGCCTGTTTGCGGGGATAGCGATAAGGGCAAACATCTATCGATTGTCTCCTTGCGAGGTAATTTTTGGTTTAATTGCACGATGGTTGACCCCGACCTCTAAGCGCCTAAGTCCGTAAGGTAAGTCGTGATGACATTGGCTCGAGCAATCTGATTGTCTATGGTCTCGATGATGACTACCAAGCAACTTTTAAATCAACGCCATGGATTGGTTTAGTCTGGGTGTTGCGAAGGTCAGCTTCCAAATATAGGAAGCATATGATGGTGGGGCGGCGTTAAAGAGACCTCCGTCCTTGGCAAGGTGGATCCTTTTAGTCGTTAGGGATGGCTGGCATTGCAGGGTTTGGCTGGGAATTTCGATATCTATCCGGAGAGCTTGAAGGCTGCTTCAATGGTGGCTTGTGGCTTGGCATCTTTGGTGAGGAGATAGGCCTTTTCTGAACGCCCTGTTTTAGAGAGTTTCGGCAGATTATCTTCGGGTCGGAGTCCGTATCTTGGTAAGGTAAAGGGTCGCAACAGTCACCAGCTTTCTAGGTGGCTACATTCAGCTTTTAGTCGGTATTAGTCCAGTGCACAAGCAATAGAAAAAAGCCCCGCAGTATGGCGGGGCTTTGGATGGTTATGGGCCTGGGCTCGGTTGCTAGTCAATCAAGCGATTGTTGGCCTGCGATCAACAACAACTTGCTTGGTTCAGTTCAAGCCAGCAGCGCATTGGCCTTGGCTACCACGTTCTCCACCGTGAAGCCAAACTTCTCCAGGCAGACCGGGCCAGGAGCCGAGGCGCCGAAGCGGTCGATAGACACGGTGCCGCCATCGAAGCCGGAATACTTGTGCCAGCCAAAGGAGCTGGAGGCTTCCACCACCAGGCGCTTGCGCACCGAGGCGGGCAGCACGCTCTCGCGATAGG
>Ga0209550_10004018_pt1 | contig 13965 bp, 8 predicted proteins | sample LauGreSuBDMM15SN_2_FD_187567 | JGI IMG/M metagenome (GOLD analysis project Ga0209550, IMG submission 187567) | Freshwater lake microbial communities from Lake Michigan, USA - Su13.BD.MM15.SN (SPAdes) (version 5) | ecosystem: Environmental > Aquatic > Freshwater > Lake | place: Lake Michigan, USA...
GCAACACTTGGCGCAACTGCTTTGCAGTTTGGTTGTCTCACGATGGCAATGCCGCCAGGAAATGCTGTGGTTGAGGCATGGGCCAAAGATTACTTCGAAAAGGATTTGCTCACCCTGTCGCACGATGTGAATGTTCGGCCAGCGCTTGGATTCGATCGTGATTCGGAGAGAGTCAGAGTTGAGCGCGTGAATTCCTTCTCGCATTTGATAAAAGCCTCCGATGACGATATCAACTGGCTCTATGGATTAGAGCCTGGATCGAATGTGGACCAGATCGCCTGGGACTGGATTGGCGATACCGCAAAGATTGTTTTTGTCACCCGCGGTGGCGATGTAGCAAGCATCTATCGAAAAAACAAAACCAAACTCGATGTTTCACCCAGAAAAGTAAAGGTCCGAGACTCTGTCGGTGCCGGCGATACCTTCTGCGCAAAAACCCTCGAGCAGCTGCAACAAATTGGGGCTTTGGGAAATGGCGCTTTCGAAAGGCTTGACGGGCTTACGGATAAGCAACTAATTGAAATTGCAAAGATTTCCAGCGTTGCCGCGAGCATGACTTGTGAGAAAACCGGGGCTGAACCGCCAACTGATTATGAGCTAGCTGAACTGCTAGTTCTCCTGGCCTAGAACAATCTCGGCGTAAGAACCCCATTAGTTTCAGGCATTGTCAGTAGCTGCTGCCAGACTTGGAATCAATGAAAAAACACGACACCGGCCTCTGGTCCTTCAATACCCGCGATCTGATGCGATCAAGCGGCTGCCAGCACTGCTCGCAGCTGGCGATTGCCAGGGAGTTTGGTGTTGCCGGAGTAAAAGACCTAGTCGAGCAATATTTTGTTGAACCAGAGAGTCTGGCTATCACCTACGGGATGGCCTACGAAGAAGCCTTAGAGCAAGAACTACTAGCTCACCTAGGTCCCGAAGGCTTTCAAAGACCGGCAGATAAAGACACTTTTGACGCAACAGTTTCGCTAATGCGCGATCAGGTTCCGGTTATCTACCAGGGATATCTAAAGCATCAAGTTGGCAATCTAACTTTCAATGGCAAGCCTGACTTTCTAGTTCGCGGTGACTACCAACTTGAATTTATCAAGGGCAAGCTAATCGCCAACCAGGTTGCAACCGGTGAGAAAGACAAGTACGTAGCTTGGGATGCCAAGCTCGCCTCAACTGCAAAGCCAAACTACCTTTTGCAAATCGCTCTCTATGTCGATGCGCTTTTGGCTCTCGGAATGAAAGCCGAGGCAGAGCCTGGAATAATTTTGGGCTCTCGCACTCTAGAAACTTTTGAAGAATCCGAGATCGTGCCTGCTATGCAACAGGCTCGAAAAGAACTCGAACAAGCAATCAAGTCCTTCGATGAGAAAACAAAACTCGCTGATTTAACGCTTTACTGTGACACCAAGGACTCATGCAGTGTTTGCGAATATCCGGCACTTTGCGAACAGGCAAGATTTGATGTTGACCACTTAGTTCAAGTTGCCGGCATCAACCGCAACCAGATTGAAAAACTCTCCACTGTCGGAATTACCACCATGGCATCCCTGGCAGAAGCAACAGATGATCAAAGACCGAGTGAGATCACAGCTGCGAGCTTTGAAAAGATTCGTCTGCAGGCAAAGCTGCAGACCGATTACAGACAAACCAATAAGGTCAGCTACATCGTCCTGCCTGATCCAGAAATCGCAGTTTTGCCACCGGCTTCGCAAAACGATGTGTTTTTCGACATGGAGGGTTTTCCTTACTTCCCTGAAAAAGGTGGCCTTGAGTACCTATTTGGAAACACGCTTCGATCAGGTGAATTCGCGCCGTTTTTTGCTCACGACCGTAAACAAGAAAAACAAGCCTTTACCGAGTTCATGGATTTTTTGACTAAGAAACTTGCGGCAGATAAGACCGCGCACGTCTATCACTACGCCAGCTACGAGGTCACAGCTTTGAATCGCCTAGCGGCAAGGCACGGGGTTATGGAAGCCCAAGTGGCAGACTTGGTTGCCTCGGGCCGGATGGTTGATCTATACAAAGTAGTCAAGGGCTCCATCATGGTTTCCCAGCCGAGCTATTCGATTAAGAAACTAGAGGCCTTTTACGAATTCGATCGCAAAAGCAAAGTGCTTGATGCTGGAGCCTCTATTGACGAGTATGACTACTACCGCCAGCAGGTTGAACTTGGCGAAGAAGGTGCGGCGGAAACACTAAAGCAGATTACCGTCTACAACGAAGACGATTGCGTTTCAACCATGGCGCTATATAACTGGTTGAGCAAAATGCCAGGAGCTCACTCTAGGTACCAAGAATTTGAGCGGACCAAAGATATAAAAAAAGCCCGCGAGGCTAGAAGCCAAGCCGAGAAAGAAGACTCTCCGGAATCAGCAAGAGCCCGCAAGGCAGAGTTTGAACTTGAAAAGCTAAGCAAGAAAACAACCGTCATGCAAAAAGCTCTTGATGGCTGGGCCTGGGGTAAAGACGCCAAAGCTGATTACAGAGCCAAGATTTGGTTGGCACTTACGCACTCGATGCTTTATTACAACCGCGAGGATGTAATCCGCTGGCGCGATTGGGCCATTCGCAAAGATGCCACTTTTGACCAGCTACATCGCGACCGAAAAGCTCTGGTGGTTCAAGGCTGCACTACAGAATCAAACACGGCGGACTTTTTTGGAGTCGACCCAGAAACCAAAGTGAAACTGGTTTACAGGTATGTTCTAGAACCGGGCCAAACCAGTTTCTTGAAAAAAGACCAAAAGATATTTGTTCGCTTTAGCTTGGGAGCTAACCAACAGGACACCGACTACGGCAAGGTGCTTTCCGTTTTTGGCAACGAGCTGATCTTCGAACGCGATGCGATCTACGCAAACATGTCCTTAGCTCCAAACGCCATCTTTGAATACGAGTGGGTTCCTCCTGGGCAAAAGCCCGAGGTGGTAGGGGAACTCGTCCAGGAGCTAGTTGGTCTTTGGGGTTCGCCTCTTGAGGCGCCTTCAATCAAGCACCCAGCAATGGATTTGCTGATGCGAAATCCTCCAAGACTGAAGTCCCACCCGGCATTACCAAAGCCAGTGGCGCCGGATGCTTTGTCAGCGATCACACAGGCGGTGCTGGATCTAGACACTTCAGTGCTTGCCGTTCAGGGTCCTCCTGGATCAGGAAAGACGTATCTGGGCTCCAGGGTCATCAAGGAGCTGGTTGCTAAAGGAATGAAGGTGGGAGTTGTTGCCAACTCCCACTCTGCAATCGAGAATCTGATGTGGGCGTGCCTGGAGGCTGGGGTATCCCCTGACGCCATGGCTAAGAAAACTCAAGCTGGAGATAAGGGTGCGAAGGGTTGGATAACCCCGACCACAAACAAAATCTTTGGAGCTTGGCGAGCCGGAAACTCAGGCTACGTTGTCGGAGGAACCTCGTGGAGTTTTTGCGCCAAGGAATTCTTTGAAGATTCTTTTGACTACATCTTTATAGACGAGGCGGCTCAGTTCTCACTGGTTGATGCAATTGCGGTTAGTGCCAACACTAAAAACTTGATTTTACTGGGCGATCCAAGACAACTCACCCAAGTTGTTCAGGCTCTCCACCCAGGTGGTGTTGATAACTCTGCTCTAGGACACTACATGGGAGATGCTGCAATCCTAGAAAGCTCCTCTGGATACTTCTTAGATGTCACAAGACGAATGCACCCTGCAATCAATGCACCGGTTAGCAACTTGAGCTACCAAAACAAACTTCACTCCCACCCTGATACCAATGCTCATGTTGTTGATGGTGTAGAGCCAGGACTGGTTTTGGTCCCGATTGAACACAGAGCCAACGTCTCAAGCTCAATCGAGGAGGCAAGTGTTGTGTTGGAAATTGCTCAAGCGCAGGTTGCAAAACTTGGAGTTTCGGAAGTTCTGATTGTTGCTCCCTTTAACGCTCAGGTGGATCTGATTAGGCAGATGCTGGACAAGGCAGGTTTGAACGAAGTGGCAGTTGGAACCGTTGATAAGTTCCAAGGTCGTGAAGCAATGGTGGTTATCGTGAGCCTTGCCGCTTCCAGCGCACTGGATGCGCCAAGAGGACTTGATTTCTTACTAGATAGAAACCGTTTGAATGTGGCACTTTCTAGAGCCAAGGCCAATTGCTATCTCGTATATTCGCCACTTCTCACAAGATCTCGCTTTAGAAACATCGAAGAGCTCAAATCAGTTTCGCGATTGAACGGATTGATAGAGCAAGTTGGGAAGCCCAGATAGGCTCTGACCCAACGCAATACCTGCGTAAAAAGTTGGTTCGGGTGCAAGAGGTGGCGGCGCTGTTAGCGGCATTGCAGGTCACAATGCCGCCCAGGCAGTGCTAGAGCTTCTTAGCTAGTTGGGTTAGTCCAGCTGGCACTAATGGTCACACGATTGTTTTTCAAAGATGTAGACAGCGAGCTTGTGCCAATCGTGCTGGTTCGGGTGAATGTAGCTTCGACACCGAGTGATTGAATGTAGGCCACAACAGCTCTGTTTCTTGACTTGCCGAGTGACTTTACATCGCCAGGGGCCCTGGTAGCCGCCAATGAGATTTTGATGGCAGTCTTTCCGGAAAGGGAATCAACCAAGTCTCGAATCACGAGTTTTTGAGCCGCCCGAAGCGTTGCTTGATCTGGGCTGAATAAAACTTGGGATGCTGTCTTGCTCGACTGAATTTTCCATATTGCAAAAAGAGTCCTCTGAGAAAACAACGGGACGTATGAAGAAGGGTCACTAACTAGTGCTCCCGTTTGCGATGTGGACCAGCCAACAAATTCATAGCCTGGTTTCCTTAAGGTCATCTCTGACGAAACTGGCAATTTCAATCTGGTGCCACCGGCAACGTAGGTAAGGGTCGAAGGAATAGTTCCTCCTGTTGCGCCATTGGAGTTGAAGGAAACGGTCTTGATCCAGGCTGCGTAAAGAGTTGGATTTCCTGCATCTGTGCTGCCGGCTGTGTAGGTGGTGACTCTGGTTGTTGAAAGCGAAGCAGCCATCCAACCACCCAAAGCGTAACCTGACTTGACGAGAGTTCCGGCCGTTGGGAGTGTCAGAGCCTGACCAAATCTATAGGCGTCACTGGTTCTTGAGCCCGAGAGAGTTCCAGAGTCGGCGCCATTTAGGTTGTAGGTGATAGTGGTGTCCCATACTGCATATAGATCGAGTCTGGTTGCGGTGCCAGAGAGGGCATAGGAGGAGCCAGTTAGCGGTGCTCCTCCAACTGTGAGGCTCCAACCACCAAAGACGTATCCGGTTCTAGAACCGGTAACAGCAGCTGCCACCGGAAGTGGCACCACATCGCGGTCCACGGTGATGCTGGAAGGAACGCCGGTTCCAATTGTGTTTCCGCCGTAATAGACATCAACATTCGTGCCCGCATTGGCAGGAGATGCCGTCCCGGTTAAAAGTGACAGCGACAACGATACTGTGGCAAAGATGGCCAGAGTTTTCTTGCTTCCCGTAGAAACAAATCCCGTGTTTGAAGCAAACATTGTTCCCCTTAAGCTGCACTTTATGCCGTTGAGACTAACCCTAGACCTGATACCTGAACCCGAGTGAGACGAACGTGCTTAGTAAACCTTGTGTTGCTAAGACTTGCCACTCATACGGTGGGACCAAACCCACTGAAACGAGCTGACGAACAAGAACAACACCAAGAAGTAAGTGGCAAGAACTGCAAGATTCAGCCCAAGCAAAGTCCACAAAATAACAAGAGAAAGTCTCCCAATTACTCCAAGCCCAAGAACACCAAGCCAGGTAGGCTTCTGTTCTCCCTGCATTGAGCGGTATAAGTTGTCGTAGTGGTTGAAGGCAATCGAGAACAAGATCACAAAACCGGCAACCCCGGCTTCACCACTTAGGTTTCCAGTGAGTGCAAACAAAACAATTAAGCTTCCAAGCTCAAACGCTCTAAGTAAAGACGGCTCCAGCCAGTCAAAACGAATGAACAAATTCTGAGTGATTAGACCCAGATCAAGCTGACGGGCAATCACACGAGATTGGATTCTGGTTTTGGCCATTGCAAGAGATTTGGCAATTCTCATTCGGTATACCCAGAACATTGAGAAAAGGGCCAAGAGCGGCAGGGCTGTGAAAGTGAGCATTGCTCCGCCAACGGCGGCTGTGACGCTGATGGCAAGCCATCTTTCGCCAATGGGAAAGATGACCATTTTGCCAAGCCAATAGCGAATGCGCGCCTTCAGTGCGTTCGGTACGTCATCAGGATCCGCCTGCTCAAGCTGGGCTGTGATCCCGTCCCACTCAGCCATGAAGTCAACCGACACAGGAATCTCCTCGACGTTTCTTGCTTTAACAACCTGAGAGAAGTTGTAGTCGGAGAGGTGCCTGAAGGTTTGAATTGTCATCAGTAGCGCTGCCAGTAGCCAAACGTTCTGACTGTGGTGAACAACTGCACCGTAGGCAAGGCCAAGAAATACTGCGTATTCCTTGACTCTGTCAGTGATGGCATCGAGCCATGCTCCAAGTTCTGAAAACCTCCTGGTGTATCTGGCAAGCTCGCCGTCCACACAGTCCACGATGATGCTCACCTGAAGCAGCACTGCACCAAGCAAAATCGACCAGAAATCTCCTTGAGCAAACAAGAACGCCGCGTAAAGACCAATTACAAAGGATGCCATTGTGACTTGGTTAGGGGTTGCACCAATCTTTACAGCAGCAGAAGTCAGAAGCTTCGAAACCTTCCGCAAAACGAATACTGAGAAGAAACCATCGTTAGCCCGGTTGGCAAGCTTTAGCCGAAGCATAGGAATCTTGATCTTGGCTATTGCTTCGGCTGTCCGACTAGTAACCCCTGCGTCTTGACTTCTTGAGAATGGAGCATCGACAAGTTCGACTGCATCGACATTGATGTTTGCACGGACAAGTGCGACTAAGGCAAGATCTAGGGCGTGGCCCTTGGCGTTTGCCAAAATAGCGCCTTGCAGGGCGCTATCAATTTCTGAGTGTTGATTTTTGGAAAATCGGATGGCGCCTGTGAAGAGGCGGTTGGATTCGGTGGTTTTGTGGGTAGCGCTCGATGCGCTGACTATCTTGCTTGCTCTAACTAGAGTGTCAGCGTAGTCAGCACTCTTGCCTACAAGGGCAGCTGTAGTTGACCTGGGGAAGTCTGTGAGGAGCTCTAGGTGAGGTTCTGTGAGTTCTGCGTTCTCATCAACAAAGACCAAGTCATCGCTTGAGTCGCTAAATATTTTTAGAATTTCAACGAGTGAGGTTCTGCTAGAAACCTGAATGACCTGCTTTGTTTGGTTCATTTGGATAAGTTTATTTGGAGGCAATGGTTATTGGGGTTGATTCTCCCTGACGCTGTGCATGATCCTTGAGTCAATAGTGTGGGTTTGTGGTAAACACAAGAGCAGAAGTCTTTGTCGAGTGTTTCTTAGAGATTGCCGATAGTTTTTGTTCTTAGCGAATCCTGAATGTACGAAGGCCCTTTTTGAGCTTGCTAAGAAGCCCGCTAAGCAACCAAGGGACGGTAAATCTGTTTGCGGTCCTTGAATTAAAGGCCAACATCGCTTGAGCCATAGTTTCGATGTCTATGGAATCTGGGTATTTAGGATCACCTTCTAAAACTTGAGCACGGTCAAGCGAATCAAGATCACCGTAAACCTTTACCCCTAGTTCTTTGAGTCTTTGCTTGCTTTGAGCTGCAATCTTGTTTCCCGCTTCGATTGCCCAGCGCGGTGTCGGCAGTTTTTTTTTGCCCACTTTAACTGGAATCTTATCCGTCAGCTCACGAACGTAACCGTTCCGGATAAAAGTCAAGTACTCAGTCCAGTTCCGCTCCTTTGGAAAGCGTTTGTTTAGCTCCAGAAGCAAAGTCATCTCTTCTAGAGATAGGGACCGGTTGCTGCCGGTTGGTTGAGGTTTTAAAAATCCTGATGGAAGATCTAGGTATTCGTTAACTGAATCAAATAAAACCTCAGGCTTTTGTTCGTCGACAATTACCACCGAGACGTTTTCTGTGCCGAAGACTTCTGCCCAGCGGCCAACTACATCCCCATGCATGTGCCTTTTCCAGAAAGTTGGATTAAATTTTGACTTGCCCGGAACATCTAAAACTGAATGCAGCCAAGTCACATAGTCTTCTTTGAGTCCGAATTTCAAGTACTGCTGATAAGAAGACCCCAGTAGCTTCACAAATGGCCTAAGGGTAAACAGCACTTTGACCTGTCGCCCGCTCACCTGCTTATTCAGCTGCTGGATCTGGTTCAACGAAAGTTCGCTCAAGAACTCACTGCTCAGAACAACTTTGCGTGCTTTGGAAAGCCTGATGCGCCAAATCATTCTGATCCAGGTGCTGTATGGGGTTGTTTTGCCTCCTCGGTCTTTCCAGCCCCAGCGTTTCCTAGCTATGGCCCATGCGACTCGATGGTGAGCTTGCCAACCCACGCTGGGATAAAGAGTTCCTTGGGCTTCTAGTTCCTTGCGCTGAGCAAAGAATGACTCCTGAAGGGCACTAGTTCCAGACTTATGGAAACCAACGTGCAACACCAGCTGCTTTTCAGTCATGTTTCAAGTATCCCAGAGGGGGTCCAAGACGCTTCTATCTGGCAATATAGAAGGACAACTAAGGGAATGCGTGCATGGGCACAAAAAAGCGCAGTAAGTCAGGGAACCCGGAAGCTGGTTCTACCCAGACCGTGCCGAAAGTTAGTGCTGTTGCCTCGGCTGACCAGTCAAGTTATTCGGTACGTGGTAGTAGCAAAGGCTCTGCTGGTTTCTATAAGACCGCCTGGTTTGAGTGGCTAACAATTGCTATTGGTTCTGCACTCTCCTATTGGCTCCTTGCCTCAAGGCTTGTTGGAGTCAATGTTTCGGTGCTTGTGGATGAGTACTCATATGTTCTCGATTCCCATTACCGGGCACTTAGCGATGCGGCTTATCCGAACCACCTATTCCAGTTGGTGTTTAGCGTCACAAAACAGTGCGGTGCAGAGTTTTACTCTTGCGCGAGGAGCCTCAACGCTGTCTTTGTCATTGCAGGGGCTATCTTTTTGTACCTTCTTGCCAAGTACGTTTCGAGCAAGAAGTGGCTTGGAGCTAAAGCAGCTGTAGCTGCAGTCCTTGGAAGCTACGGCACTTACACGGCTTACTTTATGCCCGAAGCAATTTTTAACTTTCTAATGATTGTCTTTTACTGGGCGCTGATTCGTTTTGGCAAGACTGACAATTTGCTGGCTTGGGCAGGATTCGGAGCAATTCTTGGTATTGCCTCTTTAGCTAAGCCGCACGCATTCTTTGTTGTACCAGCGATTGTCATCTTCATCTTCCTTTGGACAAGGGCAACAAAGGACAAATTCTTCTTTCCGGCAATTTCTAGAATCGGAGCTTTTGGTATTGCCCTGATAGCCACCAAGTTCGGAATTGGTTACTTGATTGCAGGGCAGAAGGCCGTGAGCATCTTTGGATTATACGGAGCTGCTGTTTCAACTGGAGACGCTGTCGCGACAACTTTGGGGACAAATACGTGGCTTAATCTCCCTGGTACAGCTTGGGGACAAACTTTGATGATCACTATGGTTCTAGGTGTTGCCTTACCTGTCGCGATTTTAGGTTTTTTGAAAACCTTCAAGAGAGATCCGCTGGTTGCAGAAGCAAACAGGGTTAGGTCAGTGGTGGGGATTTCCCTGCTCAACATGATGGCAGTTGTTGCCGTGTTTGAGGCTTGGCAAGACCTCACGATTTGGATGCATACTCGCTATTACAGTTACTTAATTCCTCTGGCGATCGTCGCTTTGGTTGAGGCCTATTCGAGAAGCTCTAGTGAATCCAAGCCGACATTGAAACGGGTTGTGGTTGCAATTTTCTTGGCTCTGGCATCAGTGGCACTTTCCACAGCCGCTATTCCCCTGGGAACAAACTGGGTTGACGCTCCGGACTTTCGGTTTCACATCGACAATTTAGTCCTTAGCTCCGCTTTGATAGTAATTTCAATGGCCCTAGCAATCTGGTGGCTAGGAGATACCAAGAAACCAATGATTCTGGCGATTATCTTTTCTTTAGTCGCGTCTGTGTTCTCTGGAGCCCATATAAGTAACTTCTTATTCGCAAAGTTTGGTCAAGACACAGTGTATGATCAACTAGGAAGAGTTCTACGGAACTACTTACCTCCTGCTGAGTTAGATTACACAGTTATCGTTGGTGAAAATAAAATGTCCGCTGAGCGCGTTTTGTTTGGCACTTTGAATGGTAAGGCAAGATTTGTAAGTGGCGGGCCGACTCCAACTTACGCAGCTTCCCTTGGGCAGGAAGTGAAATGGGTAGTCGCTCTCGGAGACGTCAGTATTTCTGGTGTATCTGGGCCGGACATCACCGGGAATGGGTTTAAGATTTACTCGCTCTTGCCGGAAACAAATGTGGCACCAGTCGAGAATGACGCACTTAAATACTCGAATCCGTGTCTGGATTCAGCAGGCATCGGTTGGGCTTGCGGAACCGAAACGGTAATTCAATTAAGCCAGTCCGTTCCAGCAAACGGTGAAATTGATTTGATCATCGATGTTTCCGAGGCCGTTGCCGAAGGGGAGCTGGAGTTCGTACTAGGTGATTCGTCACTCAAAGGCCCCCTACCTAAAGGCGTTTACTCCTTGACCTTGGGTTTCACTAACGTGGCACCGTCGAAAGAGTTAGTAATAAAAATCGCAGGTGGGGGCTCTGGGGCACAATCCCCCGAAAGCAAATTGGTTCGCGTAGTTTCAGCCATAGTTAATCGATAGGCAAAACTATTGTTCGGGGCCTGGCTGGGTCACATTTCTATTGGTTGGCACTAAACCATTCGTAGGTGGAGCTAATCCCCTCTGACAAAGATATTATTGGGGCCCAACCGAGGGAATTTATCCTTGAGGCATCGAGAAGTTTTCTTGGCGTACCATCAGGTTTCGAAGTATCCCAATCGATCTCACCGGTAAAGCCAACTATGTTTTTGATGAGTTCAGCAAGATCTTTTATCGTCAGATCCTTGCCGGAGCCAATGTTTATGGCTATTTCATCATCGTAGTTTTCTAGAAGAAACACGCAGGCTGAAGCAAGGTCGTCCGAGTGAAGGAATTCTCTAAGGGGTGACCCAGTACCCCACAGCACTACTCGATTTTCCCCTCGAGTCTTGGCGTCATGAAACTTCCTGATTAAAGCTGGGAGCACGTGCGAGTTCTCAAGATCGAAGTTGTCTCCCGGACCATACATGTTCGCCGGCATCGCGGAGATCCATTTATGGCCGTACTGACTTCTATAGGCCTGAACTAACTTAAGACCGGAGATTTTTGCGAGCGCGTAAGCCTCGTTGGTCTTTTCGAGCTCGCCAGTTAGCAAATACTCCTCTTTGATTGGTTGCTGCGCGTGCTTGGGATAAACGCAAGAAGAGCCAAGGAACAAAAGGCGCGGGATTCCCGCAGCGTGAGCCGCGTCCATCAGATTTGTTTCGATCTGTAGGTTCTCGGTTAGAAACTGAACTGGGAAAGTGTTATTCGCATGAATGCCACCCACCTTGGCAGCTGCGATGACGATGGCGTCCGGTTTTTCACTCTCGACATAATCGAATACTGCTTTGCGGTCCAGCAGATCTAGGTCCGAACGGGTTTTTCCCATCCAGGTGTGCTTGCCGCCCGCTTCCACTGCACGAACAATGGCTGACCCCACAAGCCCTCGGTGTCCTGCCACATAAATCTTCATCTGGTTATAGCTTTCGATTGAGCTTTAGCGGTAAGTCGCTTTCCGGCTATAAGGCTAGCTTGCCGAACTGGGTATTCCCAGAGGAACGAAATGGACTTTAAGGCAGTAGGCAAATGAGAAATCCGAACCTGGCTGGCTTCATCAACCGACTTGTTCCTGAATTCAACAGATAGCGACTTAGGGTGCCAGCGAAATTGGCCCAGAGTCTTGTCGAGAAACTTTAGCTTTCCAAGTTTGGAGAGCCGAATAAATAGGTCAAAATCAAAAACCCAACCAAGTGCCTCGTTTAGACCGCCCACGACATCAAACGAGGCGCGTCTAAAAAGCGCACCTGGCTGAGGAATCAGGTCTGGACCAAACCTCAAAAGCGGAACTGCCCATTGGCCAGATTTGTTCTCCCAAATAATATTCCCGGCATCATCAATGTAATCGCATGATCCAAAAACCATTAGCGTCCCTTGATTGCCATCCAATTCGTCGGCGCCAAACTGGAGGGAGTCTGGGGTCAATATGTCGTCGTCGCCAAGCCAGTTTAAAAATTCAACCTCATTGGGTAACTCTTGGACCCCCTTATTGATGGCAGCGGGAAGCCCATTACCGTCGTCCAGCACGACCGAGTCGACTAGGTTTGCTAATTTAACTGAGGATGGGTCAAAAGATGACGGTGCAACAATACAAATGTGTGCCTGCCCTGCAGCCCTAATAGAGCGTAGGCAATTCTCTAAATAGTCTGGTCTTTCCCCCAGGGTTGGGACAACTATTCCAACCCTTGAGCTCAACTAACTGCCTCAGCCCAAACGCTGCCTAACGGTTTGTCAGGAACAATGCCCTCAAGAATTGCGATGTCGTGATCCACCATGACAGCAGCTAGCTGCTCGGGCTTAATGGATGCCTTCCAGTTCAAGTCTTTTTCGGCTTTCGAAGCGTCTGCCACGAGACTGTCTACCTCGGTTGGGCGAAGGTAGCGCTCATCGAAGCGAACGTACTTTTCCCAATCCAGACCCACATGCTCAAATGAGAGGCGGACGAAGTCTCGGACACTCAGGTCCGTCCCGGTTCCGATTACAAAATCTTTAGGAGTTTCAATCTGAAGCATCTTCCACATAGCCACTGCGTACTCCGGAGCATATCCCCAATCGCGGCGTGCGTCGAGGTTTCCTAAGAAAAGATTGTTCTGGTCACCTTTGGCTATTCGAGCCACGGCTCTGGTGATCTTACGAGTCACAAAAGTCTCACCACGACGTGGGCTCTCGTGATTGAAAAGGATTCCATTGGTCGTAAAAAGCCCATATGCTTCGCGATAGTTCTTAGTTATCCAATAGGAGTAAACCTTTGCTGCGCCATAAGGCGAGCGGGGGTAGAACTCAGTTGACTCGTTCTGGGGAGGATGAGCTGCGCCAAACATCTCTGACGATGATGCTTGATAAAACCTAGCTTCGGGGGAGGATTGCCTCATCGCCTCTAACAGTCGTATGGTGCCTAGACCTGTCGTATCCCCAGTGTACTCGGGTTCATCAAACGATACTCGCACGTGGCTTTGGGCTGCAAGATTGTAGATTTCTGCGGGTTTAATGTCCGCCAATAGAGTCGCTAGTCGGGATCCGTCAGTGAGGTCTCCGTAATGAAGAAATAACTTGGCCTTAGGGTCGTGAGGATCAAGATAAAGGTGATCGATGCGCTGGGTGTTGAACGTTGAGGATCGGCGAATAAGACCGTGGACTTCATAACCCTTTGTCAATAACAGCTCTGCTAGATACGAGCCGTCTTGGCCAGTTATGCCTGTGACAAATGCCTTCTTTAGTCCCACTGGTTTTCCCTCAATCCGTTTCCATCAAAAGTGATTAATCGAGGCCGAATGAGCACCACACAGATTCACACTTAATTTTCGGTTCAATCAGCTAGACAATAGTTTAGCCAATCCAGGATTTTATGCACCTCGGTCGGTGGGCAACATCAGCTTTCCACACTTAATTGACCGAATCGGTCAAAGGAATAAAAGGGCACTCGGAGGGATTTGGCGGTAGCCCCCGAGGCATTTCAGCACCACTTCGTAGTGAAGGTTTATTGGATTAACTAGCCCTAGAGACAACTCTTCCCCTCGAGCAGGGCATGCAAAAACTGTTCCTACTAAATCAAAAAATCTGTGCGCTTGGAGGGACTCGAACCCCCAACCTTCTGATCCGTAGTCAGATGCTCTATCCGTTGAGCTACAAACGCTGGGAAACCTAAAAATTCAGGCAACTTCAACACTTTACCGCAACTAGTCCTCTGGAGAAAACCCCCCGCA
>Ga0209550_10004022_pt1 | contig 13953 bp, 10 predicted proteins | sample LauGreSuBDMM15SN_2_FD_187567 | JGI IMG/M metagenome (GOLD analysis project Ga0209550, IMG submission 187567) | Freshwater lake microbial communities from Lake Michigan, USA - Su13.BD.MM15.SN (SPAdes) (version 5) | ecosystem: Environmental > Aquatic > Freshwater > Lake | place: Lake Michigan...
AACGCGAATCATTGGTCGATGCGTTGGGATTGATGTGACGTCAAGCTTGTAGATCTTGCTGAACTCCTCCGCCTCGGTCATGGCGGTACCAGTCATGCCAGCAAGTTTTCCGTAAAGGCGGAAGTAGTTCTGGAAGGTGATCGTCGCCATCGTGACCGATTCGCGCTGGACACGGAGCCCCTCTTTCGCCTCGATCGCCTGATGTAGACCTTCTGACCAGCGGCGACCCGGCATCTTTCGTCCGGTGAACTCATCAACGATGACGATCTCGTCGCCCTCAACGATGTAATCACGATCGCGCTTAAAGAGTGCATGCGCCCGAAGTGCCGATTCAAAGTGGCGCGCCATCAGCGGGTCACCGCCGTAGAGGTTCTCTACGCCGATCATCTTCTCAACCTTGGCGACGCCTTCTTCAGTTGGCGAGACCGCCTTATCCTTGACGTCAACGAAGTAGTCGCCACCGTCTGTTGTTCCTTCTGGTCGCTCGCGAAGGCGAGGGACGAGCTTGGCGAACACTTGGTAGAGGTCCTGCGACTCACCCGCCTGACCGCTGATGATCAGCGGGGTTCGTGCCTCGTCAATGAGGATGTTGTCCACCTCGTCCACGATCGCGAAGGCGTGCCCACGCTGCACCCGCGCCTCGAGCTCGGTGACCATGTTGTCGCGCAGGTAGTCGAAGCCGAACTCGTTATTTGTGCCGTAGGTGACGTCCGCGGCGTACGCCTCACGACGGGTGACGGGGCGGAGGCGGGCGGTGCGCTCCTCGCCGCTATGGAAGTCGGCGTCAAAGATGTATGAGGAGTCATGGGCGATGACGCCGAGCGAGAGTCCGAGGAAGGCGAAGAGCGGCCCCATCCACTGTGCGTCGCGTCGCGCCAGGTAGTCGTTGACGGTGATCACGTGGACGCCAGCGCCAGTGAGTGCGTTTACGGCGGCGGCGAGCGGGCCAACGAGTGTCTTCCCTTCACCAGTGCGCATCTCCGGAATCTTTCCTTGATGCAGAACGATCGCACCCAAGATCTGCACGTCGTATGGGCGCAGCTTGATCGTTCGGCGCGCCGCTTCGCGGGCCGCAGCGAGAACTTCTGGAAGCGCCTCTTCGAGTGCGGCGCGTTGCGTGTCGCCGCTCAGCGCACGAAGTTGCGCAGCAATCGCATCCATTCGTGCGCGGATATCTTCGGCGCTCGCCGCCTCCATCTCATCTGCGCGCGCATTGACGGCGGTAAGGATCGGCGAGAGCCGACCGATCTCGCGGTCGTTGGAGTCAATAAGACGGGAGAGGAATCCGAAGACCATCTGCGGCCCCTAGCGCCAGAAGCCGGAGCCGTACCCCAGCATCAAGATGCCAAATGTGAGCGCGCCGAGGACGAGCCAATAGAGCACGCTCGCCGGACGACTCGTTGGGTTCATCTCAGGATTCTTCAGTGGCGCTGCGTTCCAGCGCGGGCTGCGAAGTGAGCTACGCCAGTCGGCACTCTTCTCTTCTGGATGCGCGCTCACCACGCCGCGCTCGTCTGGTCGGTGCAACTTCAGCGTCACGGCTACTTCGCTCGGCGCTTTGAGTTCTGTCCGCCGCCGTTGCTGCCTGGTGATGGGAGTCCGGCATGTTCGCCGTCCCAGAAGACCATCTCCTCAGCCATGGAGGCCTCTTTGCCGAAAAGTGCGCCGACCGATTCACCAAGGTGGATGCGCTTGATCGCTTCACCGAAGAGCGGCGCACAGGAGAGGCGCTTGATCTTTGGGCTACTCACTCCAGCCGGCATCGGGATGGAGTCAGTGACGATCACCTCGCGCACAGACGATGCGTTGATGCGCTCAATCGCGGGGCCAGAGAAGACGCCGTGTGTTGCGCAGGCGGTCACTTCAATTGCGCCAGCCTTCTCAATCGCGCGGACGGTCTCAATGAGCGTTCCGCCTGTGTCAATCTCATCGTCAACGATGACGACGCGCTTCCCCCTCACGTCACCGATGACGTTGAGAACTTCAGCGTGATCATCATTCCCCTCGCGTCGCTTCTCAACGATCGCGAGCGGCGCGTCCAGAAGTTCTGCAAATGTTCGCGCGCGTTTTGCAAAGCCAAGGTCGGTCACCACTGCAAGGTTCTCAGTGCCGTTCTGTCGGATGTAGTTGGAGAGCATGTGTACTGCCGTGAGCTCATCTACTGGGACGTTGAAGAATCCCTGCAGCTGCCCCTGATGGAGGTCCATGGTGAGGATGCGATTTGCGCCGGCAACCTGCAGCATGTCTGCAACGAGTCGTGCGGTGATCGGGACGCGCGGCTGATCTTTCTTGTCTGATCGGCCGTAGCCGTAGTATGGGATGACGGCGGTGATGCGTCCGGCTGATGCGCGCTTGAACGCGTCGATCATGATCAGCAACTCCATGATGGAGCTGCTCACCGGTCGCGAAGTTGGCTGCACGATGAAGACGTCCTTCTCTCGCGCGTTATCAAGGATCTTGACGAAGATATTCTCGTTGGCGAAGGCGAACACCTCCGCCTTGCCAAGCTCGCGTCCGAGGTAGCGCGCGATCTTGCCGGCTAACTCCCGGTTCGCATTCCCTGTGTAGACGTCGACTGAATCTGCCCTCATCGCCGCCCTCCGATCCCTATCGCCGCTTTGTAGGTTTCGTTTTCGCCTTCACCTTAGACGCTGGCTTGCCCTTCCCCTTCGGGGCGGCTCCCTTTACCGCAGGGGCCGGTCGTGCAGCCTTGGTTCGAGGTGCGGGCGACACCCGCGCAGGCGCCTCGTCGCTCTCACCGCCGGCGTCGCGCTGTGCGAGCCCCGTGCGGAAGGCGGCGATCCCAGCGACCTTATCCCCCTCACGGAGGGTCATCACGCGGACACCTTGGGAGCTGCCGTCATTACGGGTGGCGATGCTCTCAAGCTTGGTGCGCACCACCTGTCCTTCGGCGCTGATCAGGATCACCTCTTCATCCGCCTCGCTCACCTGGCGAACGGCGACCACTGGCCCCGTCTTGCGCCCTTCGAGCGGAATGAGGCGGACACCCTGGGTGCCGCGATGTTTGCGACTGAAGGCTTGGACTGGGACGCGCTTCCCGAAGCCCGTCTCTGTAAGGACGAGGAGGTCGGCGCCCGGCTCAACGATGGCGGCGGCAACCACAAGGTCACCCTGTCGGGCGATGCGGATCCCGATGACACCGCCGGCAGAACGTCCCATCGGTCGCGCCTCCTTCTCATGGAAGCGGCAGATGCGACCCTGTCGCGTGGCGAGCACGATGTCATCTTCACCAGACGTTGGGATCACCTGCGCAAGCTCATCACCCTTATCAAGGGTGATCGCAATAATTCCTGACGAGCGAACCTTCTCGAATTGTTCAAGCGCGGTCTTCTTGATCACACCCTTCTTGGTGGAGAAGGCGAGGTAGCCACCTGCGGTGAAGTTCTGCAGGATGACAGTAGCAACTGGAACTTCGCCGGACTCCACCTGCACACCTGGCAAGTTGACGATTGGAATCCCCTTGTTCTGACGCGACGCGTCTGGGATCTCATGCACCTTGGTACTGAAGCAGCGGCCCTTATTGGTGAAGAAGAAGGCCCAGTCGTGTGTGTTCGCAACCTGGAGCGACTTCACCGCATCCTCTTCACGCGTGGTCATGCCGCGCACGCCCTTCCCGCCGCGATGCTGCTGTCGGTAGGCGGTGAGCGGCTGGCGCTTGATGTAGCCGCGACCACTGATCGTGATCACCACATCCTCGTCCGCAATGAGGTCTTCGTCAGACATCTCACGGGTGGCGTCCTGTGCAATGCGGGTGCGGCGCTTGTCGCCGAACTTCTCCTTCAACTTGGCGTACTCCGCGGCGATGATCTTGGAGACGCGCTTCGGATTCGCAAGGATATCTTCGAGCTCCTTGATCAACCCAAGGACTTCCAGATACTCGTCTTCAATCTTCTTGCGCTCGAGTGCGGCAAGCCGGGCGAGGCGCATGTCCAAGATTGCCTGCGCCTGCAGTTCGCTGAGCTTGAACTTCGCCATCAACTGTTCGCGCGCAACGTCAACATCTGCTGCGGCGCGAATCGTCTTGATCACGGCATCAAGGTTGTCCAGCGCAATCTTCAAGCCTTCCAAGATGTGCGCGCGCTCGCACGCCTTCTTGAGATCAAACTCGGTGCGGCGTCGGACGATGATGCGGCGGTGCTCAATGTGGTGCTGGAGGACGGACTTCAACGAGAGCGTCTGTGGCTGGCCGTCAACGAGTGCGAGCATGTTCATGCTGAATGCGGCACGGAGCGGCGTGAGCTTCAACAGCTTGTTGAGCACCTTGTGCGGATTCCCGTCGCGCTTCACCTCAACGTAGATGCGCATCCCGTCGCGGTCGGACTCGTCACGTAGATCGGCGATGCCGTCGATGCGGCCCTCTTTGACGAGGTCGGCGATCTTCTCAACGAGTGACGCCTTGTTTACCTGATACGGCAGCTCATGGATGATGATGGCGGTGCGATCGCCGCGCGCCTCTTCAAAGGTGGTCTTCCCTTCAACAACAACGCGACCACGGCCGTGTGCGTACATCTGGCGGATCGCGTCAACGCGCTCCAGCTTTCCGGTGAGCGGGTTCTTGACGTTGTCATAACGGTAGAGGACGCCGCCAGTTGGGAAGTCGGGTGCAAGGACGAAGGCGCTCAACTCCTCAGCGGTGAGGTGTGGGTTCTCTACAAGTGCGATCGCCGCGTCCGCAATCTCGCCGAGGTTGTGCGGCGGAATGTTGGTGGCCATACCAACGGCAATTCCGGATGAACCGTTGATGAGCAGGTTCGGCATGCGCGATGGAAGTACGCTCGGCTCCTTCTGCGTACCGTCGTAGTTCGGCGTGAAGTCAACTGTCTCGTTGTCAATGTCGGCGAGCATCTCGCCGGCGATTGCGGTGAGTCGCGCCTCGGTGTAGCGCATTGCGGCGGCGGAGTCGCCGTCAACAGAACCGAAGTTTCCCTGCCCGTCAACGAGTGGGTGACGCATGGAGAAGTCTTGCGCCAGTCGGACGAGTGCGTCATAGAGGGCGCCGTCGCCGTGTGGGTGGTACTTACCCATCACCTCACCCACGATCGCGGCGCACTTGCGGTAGGCGGAGCTGCCGGAGAGGCCCATCTCACCCATCGTGTAGAGGATGCGGCGGTGGACTGGCTTGAGGCCGTCACGCACGTCTGGAAGGGCGCGCGCCACGATCACGCTCATGGCGTAATCGAGGTAGCTCGTGCGCATCTCGTCTTCAATGCGAATCGACTTGACGGTGGTGACGCTGACGCCGTTCGGGCTAATCCCGTCTGCGCCGTTATCTACGGTCTTATCTGCCATCTCGTCACCTCCTTTCTTTCTACTCTGCTTCGCGTATTAAACGTCGAGGTTCTGGACCTTGCGCGCCTCAGCCTTGATGAAGTCGCGGCGCGGCTCAACGCGCTCGCCCATCAGCATCTCAAAGATTTCGTTCGCTGCCGCGGCATCTTCAATGCGTGCCTGAAGGAAGACGCGATTCTCTGGATTCATCGCCGTCTCCCAGAGCTGTTCGGCGTTCATCTCGCCGAGCCCCTTGAAGCGCTGCACGTTGACGTTCTTCGCCTTGAATGAGGCAACAGCAGCGTCACGCTCCTTCTCTGACGACGCGTATTTCGTCTCCTTGCCGGTGCTGATGCGATACAGCGGGGGCTGAGCAATGTAGAGGTAACCAGCTTCAATGATGGCTGGCATGTAGCGGTAGAAGAAGGTGAGTAGCAGCGTGCGAATATGCGCGCCGTCTACGTCTGCGTCGGTCATGATGATGACGCGGTGGTAGCGCAGCTTGGCAAGATCAAAGGAGCTGCTGCTGTCTTGGATCCCTGCGCCGAGCGCAACGATCAGCGTGCGAATGTTGTCGCTCCCCAAGATCTTGTCGATGCGCGCCTTCTCTACGTTGAGCAGCTTCCCGCGCAGCGGGAAGATCGCTTGGAAGCGGCGATCGCGTCCCTGCTTTGCAGATCCACCGGCCGACTCGCCCTCCACAATGTAGAGCTCTGACTTTGCTGGATCGCGCTCTTGGCAGTCGGCGAGCTTTCCTGGAAGCGCGCTTCCCTCAAGTGCGCCCTTGCGCAACACCAAGTCGCGTGCCTTGCGCGCCGCTTCGCGACCGCGCGCCGCATTCAGCGCCTGGCGAATCACCTCTTTCCCGTCGCCCGGATTCTCTTCAAGGAACTGCAGCACACCAGCGTTCACCGCGGTCTGCACAATCCCCTTCACCTCGGCTGTGCCGAGCTTCGCCTTCGTCTGTCCTTCGAACTGCGGATCAACAAGCTTGACGGAGATAACAGCGGTGAGACCTTCGCGCACATCTTCACCGGTGAGGTTCGGATCGTTGTCTTTGATCGCGCCATTCTTGCGGCCCCAATCGTTCAACGAACTGGTGAGTGCGGCGCGGAAGCCGGTGACGTGTGTTCCGCCGTCAACGGTGTTGATGTTGTTTGCAAATGCGAGCAGTGTTTCAGACCAGGAGTCGCCCTGATACTGGAATGCAACCTCAACACTTGTTGTCCCATCAACGCGCTCCAAATAGACTGGGCGATCATGTGTCACCTTACGCTTGCGATTCAAGTGACGAACGAATGAGACAATGCCCCCCTGGAAGTAGAAGGTTGCTTCTCGGTCTGCGCGATCATCAATTAACGTGAGCCAGAGGCCCTTGCTGAGATACGCAGATTCGCGTAAGCGATTAGAGAGCGTCTCAAATGAATACTCCGTTACCGAGAAGACTTCCGGATCTGGCAAGAAGACGGTGCGCGTTCCACGTCGCGTATGTGCTGGTCCAACTTTTGTCACCTTCATCTTCGGCTTGCCGCGTTCGTACTCTTGTGCCCAAACAAATCCGTCGCGCGAAGATTCAACGCGCAGCTTCACACTGAGTGCATTGACAACGGAGACACCAACGCCGTGCAGTCCGCCAGAAACTTTGTATCCTTCGCCGCCAAACTTTCCTCCGGCATGCAACACGGTGTGCACGACTTCAAGTGCATCCTTTCCAGTTGAATGTTTTCCAACTGGAACACCGCGACCGTCATCGGTAACCTCAATGGAGTTGTCCTTATGAATGCGCACAACGATGCGCGTGGCGTGTCCCGCCATCGCTTCGTCAACGGAGTTGTCGACGACTTCATAGACAAGGTGGTGAAGGCCGCGCTCATCAGTTGAACCGATGTACATTCCTGGGCGCTTACGGACCGCCTCCAGTCCTTCAAGGACTTGGATGCTTGAGGCGCTGTAGTCGCCCCCCTTCTTCGCCGCCTTTGGGGCAGTTTTCTCCAAAGAACTGGGTTTCTCTGACTTTTTGGCGACCGCAGATCCGCTTTTTTGTCCCGCCACTAGCTTTCCCCCTTGATCTGGTCGACCAGCCTGGCCAACTCTTCCGCCGAGTAGTACTCAATCACGATCTGACCCCCCGCTCCGGCCGGTTTAATCCGTACCGGCGTGCCGAGCGCCTGCTCAAGTGACCGCTGAACCGCCGTGAGCTCCGCTCCTGAGGTCGTTCCACGCTCTTTCTTGGGGGTAATTGTACCCCGACCCGCTTCACGGATGGTTGAGGCGGCAGCCTCGGCGCCGCGCACCGTCACCCCATCACGTACAAAACTGCGGGCGAGCCAGGCCTGTTCGCTCTCCGGGAGCCCGACGAGCGCTCGCGCATGCCCTTCACTCAGGCGACCGGCGGTAACTTCGTCCTGGACGCCTGTGGCGAGGTCGAGGAGGCGCATCGTATTTGCGACTGTTGCGCGTGCCTTCCCCGCCACGTGGGCGATCTGCTCTTGGGTCATGCCGAACTCGTCGGCGAGGCGACGGTACGCCTGTGCCGTTTCAATTGGGGAGAGGTCGCTGCGCTGCACGTTTTCGATCAGTGCAAGCTCAAGGCGTGACTGATTGTTGACCGTACGGACAACGGCGGGGATCGTGGTGCGGCCGGCGAGCTTCGAGGCGCGCAGGCGTCGCTCTCCAGCGATCAGCGTGAAGCCGTTGGCCCCCTCTTCAACAAGGATCGGCTGGATCACGCCGTGCTCACGGATGCTCTCCGCGAGCTGCTCGAGCTCGGTCTGGTTAAAGGTGCTGCGTGGCTGGTAGGCGTTCGCCTTGATCTTGTTGATCGGAATCTCCAGCGCTCCTGCACGGACGGCCCCAGCGGCACTCGCCGCCTCAGGGATCAGTGCCCCAAGACCTCGTCCTAGGCCAGTTGCCTTCTTCACCACGATCGAACCCCCCTCTCCCTCATGCTGCACTCCCAAAGACACGGCTCGCGAACTCGCTCGCCGCCTGAGCATACGATTCAGCCCCAGAACTCCCTGGCGCGTAGCTACGAATCGAGATGCCATGGCTCGGCGCTTCGGCGAGGCGCACGGAGCGTGGCACACGAGCACGGTAGACGAGATCGCCGAAGTGGCTCTCTACCTCACGCACCACGTCGCCACCAAGTTTCGTGCGCGGATCAAGCATGGTCAAGAGGAAGCCGTTCACCTCAAGGTCGGGGTTGAGGCGGTCACGCACGAGGCGGATCGTCGCCATCAACTGCGAGAGGCCCTCAAGGGCGTAGTACTCGCACTGCACCGGCACGAGTACGGAATCCGCCACCGCAAAGGCGCTAATCGTGACGAGCCCAAGGGAGGGGGGTGTGTCCACAAGCACAACTTCGGCGTCTCCAGCGAGGCGGAGGCCAGCGGCGAGCTGCCGTTCACCGCTCTCGTCCCCTGCGGCGAGCTCAACGTCGATCCCAGCAAGGTCTGCCGAGCCAGGGATCAGGCTCAGGTTAGGCACGGAGGTCGGCTGAGCGAGCTCGTGCGCAGGGCGACGTCCGACGAGGAGGTCATACGCGGTTGGGGCGCCTGGTGTTGTAACAAAACCGAGGCCGCTGGTGAGGTTGCGTTGCGGATCAAGGTCAACCACGAGGACCTTATGCCCGGCGTGGGCGAGTTCTGCCGCCAGATTGAGCACGGTCGTGGTCTTCCCCACGCCCCCCTTCTGGTTCGCGCAGACAATGACCTGTGCCCGGCCGAGGTTTCTTGGCGTTACGACCTCTCCCACAGGGAGAGTGTAGCAGGAGGGGCCTTCTCGGCCCACCATCGCGTTTCACGTGGAACAGGAGTATCCTCTCCTCATGATGAACCGGCGCACGCTCCTTATTCTTGCGATCGCCCTTGCCGCGCTGATCCAGGCGCGCCTCCTCCCTGAGGTGGGTCTCGAGACACTCTTCAACCTTCCCCTCTTCGTGCTCCTCCTGCTCAGCTCGGTACGTCGACGAAGCACGCTGATCGCTGGGGCCTTTGCTGCCGGACTCCTCCTCGACGCCCTCCTCTGGCGCCCTCTTGGGCAGAGCGCACTCACGCTCAGCGTGGCGGTACTGGTCGCTGCCGCCGTTCGTGGAGACGGGGATGCGGGCTGGGCGCGCCGCAGCACCGCTGCTATCACCGGATATGCGGCCGCGGCAGCTCTCCTGATCCTGAGCAGCAACCTACTAGGAGTCGGCACCACCGCAATAGGGTCTGGAGGGCCAGAGCGTCTCGCGATCAACGTCACCCTCCTCATCTTTGGCAGCGCGGTCGGAGCGCGACGACGCGCGCAGCAGCTGCGCGAACGGCCGCTTGACGACCGTCTCAGTTAAATATGAGTAGCACTCAGATATATAAGCGACCGCTGCGCTATCTCGCTGCAGCGATCTTCACCGTGCTGCTTAGTGGCCTTCTCAGCGCGCGACTCGTTGCGGTGGAGGTTGGCGGCGGTGGTGCATCGTCGCGTGACTTCAACACACTCGCCGATGGACACCGCGTTATTGAAGAGATCATTGCACCGCCACGCGGTCTGATTCTTGATCGCACTGGACGCGTGCTCGCAGAAAATATTGCAACGTACGCCGTGCAGATTCGTCCGGGTGATTTACCGCTCACGATTCGTCCACAGGTGGTGAAGACACTCGGTGAGATTTTGCAGATTGATCCGGTGAAGATCACGATGACACTCGATCGCGCAACTGGATCAATCTGGGAGCCGGTGCGAATTGCCAGCGTTGTCGACGAAGTCGTCACGCGATTTATAAAAGAAGAGAGTGCGGCGCTGCCTGGCGTTGAGGTGATCTTTGAGCCGCGGCGACAATATCCATATGGAGAACTCATCAGCAACGTGGTTGGTTACGTTGGTCGCATTGATGCGTTGGAGCTGAGTGCGCTGCTGAGCGCCGGATACAATGAACTTGATTACATCGGTCGCGCCGGTGTTGAACAGAGTTACGAAGAGGCGCTGCGCGGTGAGCCTGGTGTTCGGCAGGTTGAGATTGATGTGCAAGGGCGCATCGTTCGAGAGCTCGGTGTGACGAAGTCACCGATCGCTGGAAAGAGTGTGGTGCTCACCATTAATGTTGACGCACAGCAGCGCGCGTACGACGCGCTTGCATGGGGGGTGAAGGCTGCGGGAAATAAAGAAGGCGTTGTGACGAGCGTCAACCCGCAGAACGGCGAGATCATAGCGATGGCCTCGCTCCCAACATATGACAATAACCTCTTCGCATCAGGGATCACCACGGCGCAGTATCAGAAGTATCTGAACAACAAGAATGCGCCACTGCTCAACCATGCAGTCGGCTCACACTTCCCGCCAGGAAGTACTTACAAACTGGTGACCTACTCGTGTGCGCTCGAGAACCGTGTCATTGGGGTTGACGAGACGCTCGCCACCCCCGCATACCTTGAGGTTGGCGGGCAGAAGTTCTACGAGTGGAATCGCGCAGGGTTCGGGCGGCGACTCACGCCAGCGCAGGGCTTCTCGTATAGCTCGGCGGTGGTGACGTATCAACTCGCACAACGGCTCAAGATTGATCGTCTTGCTGCGTGCGGTCGGGCGTGGGGATTCGGCGAGCCAACGGGGATTGACCTGCCGACCGAAATTGGTGGCGTGGTGCCGGATCAAGATTGGGCGCGTACGACGATCAGCCGCACCCTCTATGACGGCGAGGTGCTCCAATCCGCTCTCGGCCAGGGGTACGACCTGGCAACGCCACTCCAGGTGATGAACTCATTCGCTGCACTCGCCAACGGCGGGACGCTCTGGCAGCCGCATGTGGTGCTGGAGCTGCGCAACCCAGATGGCACGCTGGCCCAGACCATTGAGCCGGTAGAGAGGGGGAGCGTTGGGATGCGTTCCACAACACTGGCAGAGATGCGTCGCGCGGCGCGACTTGTGGTGGCGAACACTCTTATGACGCGCAACCTTGGCCAGATTCCGCTTAACCTCGCCGGCAAGACGGGAACCGCCGAGTACGGCGTGCGGGACAAGCAGGGGCGACTCCCATACCACAACTGGATCTCCGGTTTCGTTGCACCAACAGACAATTGGAGTAAGACGGACGCTGATTTTGCCTACGTGGTGTTCATGCACGGCTCAAACACTGCAGCGAACGCCGCCATTGAGGTGTTGAAGCGCTACTTGCAACTGCAGTACGACCTGAAGCGCGACTATCGCATCCCTGGGTCAATGTCGATCGGAAATTACTATGGTGAATAACCCCGTGCAGAAGTGGTGTGCAGCCCAGCAGTCGTGCGCACAAGGGGGCCACTGATGGGTCTCGGTTCACCGATTACGAGCGGACCATTCGGCGCGGCAGGGTGGATCGGCAGCATCGTGCGCCGAATGGACTGGCTCTCCGTTGCCGCTATCGGGCTCCTGATGGTCTGCGGACTGGGCATGGCGTGGATCAACGCGCGAAGTTACGGGCAGGAGCTCCTTGATCCTTCATCAATCTTTTTGCGCTCCATCATTTGGATCTCACTCTCTCTCATCACGTTCACCGTCGTGACAGCAATCAACTGGCGCTGGATTCGCACGTTCGCCTGGCCGCTCTATGGCGCAAACCTTCTCCTTCTCATCGCAACGCTGATCTTCGGCCAAGACTCTGGCGGCAACTCGCGCGCGATCGCGGTCTTCGGTATTGCGATCCAGTCCAGCGAGATTGCGAAGATCCTGACGCTTGTTGCACTCGCCACCGTCTTAACGCGTGAGAGCGCGGAGTCCGACACGCTCTCCAACACGCTGCTCGGCGGCCTCGTTGTTGCGCCACCCTTCATCCTTGTTGCAATCCAGCCAGACGCCGGGACGGCGCTGATCATCGTCGCCGCACTCTTTGGCGGCCTGCTCCTCTCTGGCGCTGCAACACGTTGGATTGCCGGACTTGCAGCGTTCGGCGTCCTGCTCTTGCCGCTCGCCTGGACGTTCTTGATCGCGGATTACCAGAAGGAGCGGCTGATCGCCTTCATTGATCCAAACGCCGATCCGGCCGGTCCGAAATATCAGTTGGAGCAGGCGCTCGTAGCGATTCGTAGCGGCGGCCTCTTCGGCATCGGATTTGACGGGACTGGTGGAATCAACCCACTGCCGGTGCAAGAGAGCGACTTCGTCTTTGCGGCGCTCGTTCGTAGCTTCGGGCTAGTTGGCGGCCTTCTGGTGATCGGCCTCATTGGTCTGCTCGTTGCACGACTGATCTGGCACGCCTGGGAGTCACCGGACAGCTTCGGCACGGTGCTCGGCGGTGGGCTCGCCGCGATCATCCTCTTCCAGGGTGGAGTCAACATCGCGATGAACCTTGGGATCGCCCCTATTACTGGGATCCCGCTCCCATTCGTCAGCTATGGCGGAGCCTCCGCCATCTCCCTCGCCTTCGGCCTTGGCCTGGTGCAGAGCCATCGGGTCCACCAGGGGGGCGGCGCCTAGATTGCCTCCAGTGCCAAGCCCCCGCACGCCTGAGCACGGCTGCGGTTGACGCGGGTGCGAGGGTGCGCCTAGACTCTCCCTCCCGCGCCTGACCTCTCCGTCAGTCTGCGGACCGCGGCGAAGCCGCTCGGAAACACAGGGCAATAGAAGGGTGAACGAAGCATGTACGCAGTCATCGAAACAGGTGGGAAGCAGTATCGCGTGGAGCTCGGCAGCGAGCTGCATGTTGAGTTGCTCGACGCTACCCCAGGTAGCGAGGTCACCTTCGATCGCGTGCTCCTTGTGCGCACCGCAACCGCTACTGAGGTTGGCACGCCCGTTGTAAGCGGCGCAAAGGTCACCGCACTTGTGGTTGGCCAGGAGCGCGGCGTCAAGACGATTAGCTTTAAGTATCGACCGAAGGCGCGCAGCCGCGTCACTAAGGGACATCGCCAAGAGCTTCACCTTATTAAGGTCACCGAAGTTGCGGTGAACGGCACCAGCGCAAAAGCGCTCTGGGAGGCCGGATCCGCCGATCGCGAGAAGCTGAAGGCCGCCGCCATGAAGGCTGCCGCAGAGCGCGCGCAGGCTGACGCCGCACTCGCCGAGAAGCTGAAGGTTGCAGCACCGGTTGAGAAGAGCGAAGCGAAGGCTGCAGCAAAGCCTGCCGCAAAGAAGCCGGCGGCGAAGTCCACCACGAAGCCAGCAGCAAAGAAGTCGGCGGCGAAGAAGCCAGCCGACGCTGAATAAGTAACGAGTCAAGGAGGACGTCATGGCACATAAGAAGGCAGGATCAAGCAGCCGCAACGGACGCGACAGCGCTGGTCAGCGCCTTGGCGTGAAGGTTGGCGACGGCGAATTCATCAACGCAGGCGGCATCATCGTGCGCCAGCGTGGAACGCAGTTTGCCGCTGGACGTGGCGTTGGCCTTGGGAGCGACTACACCATCTACGCAACCGTTACAGGTCGCGTGAAGTTTGACTACGCGTCGCGCTTGAAGAAGCGCGTCAACGTGGTTGCTTCCGCGCCGGACGCCTAGAGAGTCGCTGATGAAGCCAGAGATTCATCCAAAGTACGGCGAAATCCAGATCACGTGTCTGGCATGCAGCACCAAGTTCACCGTTGGCTCAACGCGCGCCGGCGAGATGAAGACCGAAGTCTGCTCGAACTGCCACCCGTTCTTTACGGGGAAGCAGATCTTGCTGGACACCGCAGGTCAGGTGGAGCGATTCCAGAAGCGCCTCGGGCGCTCGCGCTGAT
>Ga0209550_10004023_pt1 | contig 13953 bp, 16 predicted proteins | sample LauGreSuBDMM15SN_2_FD_187567 | JGI IMG/M metagenome (GOLD analysis project Ga0209550, IMG submission 187567) | Freshwater lake microbial communities from Lake Michigan, USA - Su13.BD.MM15.SN (SPAdes) (version 5) | ecosystem: Environmental > Aquatic > Freshwater > Lake | place: Lake Michigan...
GGAAAAACGGAAGACCAAGCCAAAAAAGAGGCACCGATTATCTTGGAAGCGCAACAAATGCTCTTGGATTGGGAGGCTGGAAACGAAAAAGTAGTTACACTTTGGAAAACCATGAATCAGTGGGTGTATAACGGTTTCAACGCCACCTATACGCGATTGGGCGTCAACTTTGATTCCTATTATTACGAAAGCAATACCTATTTGTTGGGCAAAGATGTGGTGCAAATGGGCTTGGCAAAAGGCGTGTTTGAACAAGATCCCGATGGGTCGGTCTGGATAGATTTAACCCAAGAAGGATTGGACCGAAAAATCGTATTACGCTCCGACGGAACTGCGGTCTACATGACGCAAGATATTGGCACCGCCATTCAACGAGTCAAAGATCATCCCGATGTGAACGGTATGGTGTATACGGTGGGTAATGAACAAGATTATCACTTTAAAGTATTGTTTTTAATCCTACAGAAGTTGGGCTTTGATTGGTCTAAGCAGTTGGTGCATTTGTCCTATGGCATGGTTGATTTGCCTTCAGGAAAAATGAAATCACGCGAAGGAACTGTTGTAGATGCCGATGATTTAATGGACGACATGACCCTTACTGCCCAATCCCTTTCAGAAGAGTTGGGTAAATTGGATGGATTTTCAAGCCTAGAAAAGCAAGATTTATACGAAATCATTGGGTTGGGCGCCTTAAAATATTACATCCTAAAAGTTGATCCTAAAAAACGGATTTTGTTTAATCCCGAAGAATCGGTTGATTTTGCCGGAAATACTGGGCCATTTATTCAGTACACCTTTGCCCGCATTCAATCCATTTTGCGCAAAGCTGATTTTGATCTTTCGTTTGTTTCCCTACACAAATTAGATCCCAAAGAAAAAGAACTCATCAAGCAGTTGGCTATGTATCCGGAAGTGATACAACAAGCGGCAGCCCAACATAGTCCAGCATTAATTGCCAATTACACCTATGATTTGGTTAAAGAATACAATTCGTTTTACCAAACGGTATCTATTTTAGGGGAAGCCAATCTAGAGACCAAAGTGTTTCGGGTATTGCTTTCGGCCAAAGTTGCTGCTGTAATTCAATCGGCATTTTCCTTGCTCGGAATAGCGGTTCCCAACAGAATGTAAGTAGTGCGCGTTTTGATTTTTCAAAATTTACAATATTTTTACATTAAATTTACACCCCAAATTGTATGAAAAATTACCTAATTCTTGCAGCTATAACTCTGTTCTACAGTGTTTTTACTTCCTGTACTGCCGACAAAGCACAGCCCAAAGTAACTTCCGAACTAAGCGATATTATTACTTCAGGTACGTGGAAAGTTACCCATTATTCCGATCATGGTGATATTGAAACTTCCCATTTTTACGACTACACATTTACCTTTACTACCGATGGTCGAATTGTAGCCAACGATGGACAATCTCCTATAAATGGATTTTGGATTGTAACCACAAACAACGATAGTCCATTATATACTGCTCCAGCAACAGGAGACGATTCTCCCAATGATCCTCTAGATTTTAATATTGCATTTAGCAGTCCACTTGATTTTAATGATATTCAAGACGATTGGGATGTTGTTTCAAAATCAGAAAATGTAATTGTTTTAATTGATGAAAACCTAATTGATCCCACTCGAACGGATTACTTGACCTTTGAAAAAATTCGTCCTTTTGAACTGGGGTCGGTACTGCAAGACGGAACTTGGGAAGTGGCTCATTATTCAGACCGAGGCGATAATGAAACCATTAATTTTGCTGGCTATTTATTTACATTTAGTGCCGATGGAACCGTATTGGCAAATCTAAATAATGTACCTGTCTCAGGTAATTGGTCCATAACTACTGCCCACAATAGCCCATTGTATACTGCTCCTGCAACGGCAGACGATTCACCAACTGATCCTGTAGATTTTAATTTGATGTTTCCAATGCCACCAAACTCTTTACTATTCAATGACATCGAAGATGATTGGGATGTTGCATTTGTATCAGATTCAACCATCATGCTTAAAGATGTGGTTGCCGCAAATCGGTTGTTGGACGATTACCTCGTACTCCGAAAAAAACAAAATTAATTTCAATACAACGCACAAAAAAGCCAGTAGTATCTACTGGCTTTTTGCTTTTAAGTCGTTATTTGCTTTGTAATTCGCCTGCAAAAATCACCTTAATGTTTTCGGCAAATTTTTCTTTCACCAACGATGGAATTTCAATTTTATAATCTTGGGCATGCACGGTAAAGTTGCAGTTGGCCATAACTTTTCCACCCGCTAATACCAAAGTCATTTTGGTTTTGACTTTTTTGGTCACCCCGTGAAGGGTTAAATCACCTTCTAGGTCATAGCTGCCTTTGCTGGTTAATTTGCTGGCATCAAAATTGGTGAGTTGGCCACTAAATTTAGCGTTCGGATATTTGGAGGTTTCCATGTAGTTTTCGTTAAAATGCTCTTCCATTAAGGGTACTTTGAATTTAAACTCATTGATTAGGGCGTTCACGGCAAATTTTCCGGTAGCGGCATCCAATATAGCTGATACCTTATTGTTTTTGGCCGCTATTTCTACCATATTGGCTACCGAAGCGTCAAATTTTAATTCGGCAGTGCGCGACAAGTATTTTTGTGCTTGTGTAAATTGAATTAAGGTAAATATTGCGAGAAAAAGGAATGTTTTTTTCAATTTAGATGGATCTTATTTATTGTGGAAATCCGGTATTTTTCCAGGCGTAAATCAATTTTATTTGTCCTTTTGTGAGTGGAGCGTTAGATTTCGGCATTTGCCCAGGAGTATTGCGAAGGGTATCAATATCGCGCAAGGTATAACCAAATTCTACGCTAGACCTGAAATCAGCATAGTTATCTAGAATAGTTCCGCCACCCAACTGATAGGTAACTTGGGCAGCATGGCAGTTGTTGCACTTACTGTCAATAAGGGGTTTGATGTTTTTTTCATAAGTCGGATTGGCTACAAAACCTTCTACATTGTCATAGGTAGTCGACTCACAGGAAGCAAGGAATAAACCTGAAATAATTACGCTTACTAAATATACTTTTTTCATACTTAAAATACTCTATACATGTTAAATCCAAAATACAATCCTTTGGTGTTGTCGGTCCAACTGCCTGAGCCATTGGTGTAATAGGCCACATCATTCATGGCTTGGCTAGTGGCAAACAGCAATTGAAATACGTGACCACCGGTTTCTATATCTAATCCCAAGGCAAGGGGGTTGTCGTAGGGACTCCCTTTTAAAGGGTTTGTTCTTGCGGCATATTCTACATTTACACTTAGGCGTTTACTTACTTTACATCGTCCACCCGCTGCAACAAGTATTTCGTCTTTTTTTTCTTCAATAGGTTCGTACAAGTTTTTATGAATATAAATGCTATTTAATTCAACCGACACGGACTTGTTTATTTTTCTGGATAAAATCAATTGCGAAGAAAATGACAATCGATCGCTAAATTTTAAATTTGGGTTGAGTTCTTTTTTTATTTCCGAGTTTATATCTACCGTGTTATAAGCCACAATTGTGATTGGAAATCCATCTACTTCTTGGTTGGCAAATTTTAATTTGGATCCCAATTCATAGTTTTTTTTGTAGGTGTGGCGCGAAGCAGAAAGTGTCCACCACTTGGTTGCCCCATATACTCCACCAATTTTGGTATAGGCGTTATCCAATCCAAAAAAATTATTGGTGCCTTCTTTTAGGTTGCCAAAACGGTGCGAAACTACAAAGTACCATTCGCCTTTTGCAGCTAGTTTAGTAGATTGCATGTTGCAAATTTGCAACCCCTTGAATGCAGCTATTTCAATTTGCTTTTCTACAGGTCCCGCCGATTTTTCTAATTCGTTAAGTAAATCGTCTTGGGCGTATACTTGTCCTAATGCAAATAGAGCAAACAAGGAAATAGTGAGTTGTTTCATGGGGAACTAATTATCGGTTTTTAATAGCATACATTGATCAAATTTAAACTCGCCAAACAAATCGTCATAGCCTACAAATCGCCCTTTTATGGTGGTTTTTTTGTTGGCAACAACCGGTAGCGTAGCAGTTTGAAACGAGCAGATTACTTGGTCATCCAACTTTATTTCTGTTGGCGAAACAGCTGTTGCAACTCCTACTATAATGATTGTTTTATTGTTGTATTTGGCGTTGGCTTTTGGGGTATCGGCGTTAAATTCATTGACCAAATCGGAAGTGCTCAGGGTATAAACAGCTTCCTCGGTTGCCACATTTCTTTTGCCACCATAAAACACATAATTATAGACTACTACAGCGGCAACAACACCTATAACCAGCAGGATCAGGCCACTTTTTTTAATTAACATGAGTTAGTTCAGTATAATTTTTTTCACTGTTTTGTCAGAATCAGCGTTCACTTCAAGGTAGTATACCCCTTTTGTAAGGTCACTCAAATCGAGTGTGTTGCTGCTAAAATTATCGTCGGTGTAGTTCCAAGTTTTAATTAGCTTCGCTTGGTTGTCAAAAAGACGAATAGTTTCAATAGTAAAATTTGCTGAATTTTTCAAAGTAATTAGTCCATTAGTAGGATTTGGGCTCACGCTTAGTGAGTTGTCTAAGGTGTACGTTTCGGTACCCAAGGTGGTAAAGGTGAGTGTTGCAGTTCCTTTGGAGCTGTGTTTTACGCCCAAATCTAAAGCCGGCCCTACACCCCAAACAATATTCAAGGAACTGGCATTGAAATCAAACACATGATCGTTGGCATCACCCGTATTAAATGGTCGAGAAATAACCAAGGTTCTGGTAGTTCCAGCTACCGTATTGCTCTCTAGTGTTAAATTGTTTTGCGCATCAGTAATGGGTTGCACGTGCGTGGTAGTAGAAAAGGAACGATCAAGCAATGTGGTGCTAAAGCTAATGACGTCTTTATTTCCCTGCATAGATGAACAATCTAAACCGAGAGACATCCAACGCGTAGACGGACCAGTTAGGGTAATGGTTGCCAAGGATGTCGCTTGGTTTAAACTCATTTTAACGGTCATCGTTCCAATGGTAGTTACTGCAGTTTCTTTAATTTGTGCGCTGGCTGAAAGGCAAGAGGCCAAGGCAATGAGTAAAAAGGTGTAATTTTTTTTCATAAAGTTGGTTGTTTAATTTGATAGATAGATGATTGATTCTGTATTTTTAGAAAAGGTGGCGTAATCCAATGCTGTTCGGCTGTCTACGTCTTTGATGTTGCGGTTTGCACCGGCGTCGACCAATAATTTTACTATTGGATTTCGGTTAAAAAATGCGGCATAAATGAGGGCTGATTTTCCTCCTTTATCCACCTGATCCAAATCGGCTTTTTTGGCAATAAAGTTGGCCACTAAGTTGCTATTGTTGGCCATCACAGCAGCCATCAAGGCAGTTCCCATGCCCGAATTGTGGTTGATATTTTTGGTGTGATTTAGTAAATACTGGGCAACCGCTTCGTTGTTACGGTAACAAGCAAGTAATAATGGGGTAGAGCCTCTGTCGTCTATGCTTTCAATTCCAGATGGATTTTTTTGGTGTAACGCCTCTATTTCCTGCAGCGAACCATTGCGAGCTATATCAAATACAGTTCGTTCTTGCGCCAAAGTTGAAGTCCAAGAAAAGCTTAAACTCAAACAAAAGAACAATAAAAAAAGCGGGGAAGTTCGCGATGATTTCATAAAAAAAGCAATTAAACGTTCGGCTTTAGCGATTAGGTGGTCAAATATAAAATATTTTATTTTTAAAGCCCTACATTTCCTTTATTTTCAATCTGATTTAGTGCAAAATTAACAATCAAATGTTTAAATTTGCTCCTCGTTTTTACAACAACAATAATCATTAATTAATCCCACTATAGCGATGTTTGATAATTTAAGTGATAAGTTAGACAAGGCCTTTCATATTCTAAAAGGTCACGGAAAAATCACCGAAATTAACGTGGCCGAAACGCTAAAAGAAGTGCGTCGTGCCCTATTGGATGCCGACGTCAATTTCAAAATAGCCAAAGAGTTCACCACCAAAGTAAAAGACAAAGCGATTGGTCAAAATGTATTGACCACCCTTCAACCAGGGCAATTATTGATCAAATTGGTCAAAGATGAATTGACTGAGTTGATGGGCGGCGAAGTAGCTGGAATTAATTTATCGGGTAATCCAGCTGTAATTTTGATGTCGGGTTTGCAAGGATCGGGTAAAACCACTTTTTCAGGTAAACTGGCCAATTTCCTCAAAACTAAAAAAGGAAAAAACCCCTTGTTGGTTGCCTGTGATGTCTATCGTCCTGCGGCAATTAATCAGCTGCATGTAGTGGGCGACCAAATTGGCGTAGAAGTCTATTCTGAGTTGGGCAACAACAATCCGGTAGAGATTGCACAAAATGCAGTAAAATACGCCAAAGAAAAAGGATACAACATAGTCATTGTCGATACCGCCGGTCGTTTGGCCGTTGACGAGCAAATGATGACCGAAATTGCCAATGTACATAAGGCCCTACAACCGCAAGAAACTTTGTTTGTGGTAGATGCCATGACCGGACAAGACGCGGTAAATACTGCCAAAGCCTTCAACGACCGCTTGAATTTTGACGGGGTAATCCTCACCAAATTAGATGGAGATACACGCGGTGGAGCAGCCATTTCTATTAAATCGGTGGTCAACAAACCCATTAAGTTTGTAGGAACTGGCGAGAAAATGGAGGCCATTGACGTGTTCTATCCCGAGCGTATGGCCGAACGTATTTTGGGCATGGGCGATGTAATTTCCTTGGTAGAACGTGCACAAGAACAATACAACGAAGAAGAAGCCCGAAAAATCCAAAAGAAAATTGCCAAAAACGAGTTTGGTTTTGACGATTTCTTGGCCCAAATTCAGCAGGTGAAAAAAATGGGGAATATGAAAGACTTGGTAGGTATGATTCCCGGCGCATCCAAAGCGATGAAAGATGTAGAAATTGAGGACGACGCCTTCAAACATATCGAAGCCATTATCCATTCGATGACACCAACCGAACGTTCGCGTCCGTCCATAATTGACATGAAACGCAAAACTCGAATTGCCAGAGGTGCCGGTCGAAAAATAGAAGAAGTAAATCAACTCATGAAACAGTTTGAACAAATGAGCAAGATGATGAAAATGATGCAAGGCCCAGGCGGAAAAAATCTCATGAAAATGATGGGTGGCATGAAAGGTGGAATGCCTGGAATGCCCGGTATGCGCTAATACACATTAAGGTCCAGCGGGGAAATACGGTTTGGGCCTTTTTAATACAATCTAACTACAACACTACGATCATGCAACTACTCGACGGAAAACAAGTAAGCGAAGACATCAAAAATGAAATTGCGGCCGAAGTGGCCATAATGAAACAAAACAACGAAAAGGTACCCCATTTGGCGGCAATTATCGTGGGAAATGACGGTGCGAGTTTAACCTATGTAGGAAGCAAAGTTAAAGCCTGCGAGCGCGTAGGTTTTGAATCGACTTTGGTGAAAATGCCCAGCACGACATCAGAATCCGAGTTGCTCAAAAAAATCAATGAACTCAACGCAAATGACGACATCGACGGTTTTATTGTGCAATTGCCTTTGCCCGATCAAATTGATACCCAACGCGTGATTATGGCAATTGATCCCAGCAAAGACGTAGATGGGTTTCATCCGGAGAATTTCGGAAAAATGGCCTTGGACATGTCTACCTTTATTCCCGCGACGCCTTTTGGAATTTTGGAATTGTTGGAGCGCTATAACGTAGAAACCAAAGGAAAACACACCGTTGTAATTGGTCGTTCGCACATTGTGGGCAGACCCATGAGTATCTTAATGGGACGCAAAGGATTTCCGGGAAATTCTACCGTTACTTTAACCCATTCGTACACCAAAAATATTGCACAAATTACTACCCAAGCTGATATTATCATTACCGCATTGGGCGTGCCGAATTATTTAAAAGCCGAGATGGTCAAAGATGGCGCGGTGATTATTGATGTGGGCATCACGCGTGTGGAAGATAAAACGACCGAGAAAGGCTACCGCATTACTGGTGATGTCGATTTTGATTTGGTGAGCAAAAAAGCGTCACATATTACCCCAGTTCCAGGCGGTGTTGGCCCAATGACCATTGCCATGTTGCTCAAAAACACCTTGTTGGCTCGCGAACAACGCAGAGCAAAATAAGTTTATTTTTTAGGCAAATAACTGGCTTCTTCGGTCTTGCTTGAAGGAGCGATCAACTGATTTAATTCTTGAATTTCGGCTGCCGTCAATTCGCGGTAACGCCCTACTGGTACATCTAGCGATATGTTGATGATGCGTATGCGTTTGAGTGCGGTCACTTCGTAGTCAAAATGCTCACACATTCTACGTATTTGCCGATTTAAACCCTGAGTTAAGATAATCTTGAAGGTGAACTTACTTATTTGCTCCACCTTGCAGTTGCGCGTCACGGTATCCAATATCGGAACACCATTGCCCATGCGGTTGATGAAGCGGTCGGTGATGGGTTTATTTACCGTAACTGTATATTCTTTTTCGTGGTTGTTTCGGGCCCGCAAAATTTTATTCACGATATCGCCGTCATTAGTCAAGAAAATTAAGCCTTCGCTGGCTTTGTCGAGTCGACCAATGGGGAAAATGCGTTTGGGATAATTGAGGTACTCAATAATGTTGTTGCGCACCTCAAGATTGGTGGTGCATTCTATTCCCACGGGTTTATTGAACGCCAAATAAATGAGCTTTTCAGTTTTGTCTACAATTAACCGTCCGTCAATTCGTATTTCGTCGCGGTCACTCACTTTGGTCCCCATTTCGGGCACCACACCATTCAAGGTTACACGTCCATCTTCTATGAGTTTGTCGGCCTCTCTTCGCGAACAATAGCCGGTATCGCTGATAAATTTATTTAAACGTTTTACCGATTCTTCCATGTGGCTAAGATAGTATTTTTCGCTAGTAAACGGGTTGAATTAGGTGGTGGTAAAGGTGGTAATCTGTTCGTAGAGGTATTCGTCGTGCATGCTGTGACCTAAATTTTCGGTCGATATAAACTGTGCCGAAGTCCAGGCATTCGCCAATTTTTTTCCTTCTGCAAAAGGCACTACCGGATCGGTGCTGTCGTGGGCAATCAATCCTTGCAACGAAAAACTATTCGTGAAATGTGCGGTGGTAAATTCGGGAATATGTATGCTAAAATTACTGGAAAAAAAATCAAACAATAGGCGTGCCATTCGCTTGTTCATTGACAGTATGTTTATGTATTCGTCAATCAGTAGTTTAATTTCAGATGGGGCGCCCAACACAACCATTTTTTGCAATTGGGTATACGATTTTGGGAAGTTGTGGTAGGAGTACACACAGGCCGATCCGCCAATAGAATGACCCATGATGATGGTCGGTTGAAACGACTGCGCTACTTGTTGTAAAATGTCGGCATAGATCAGCATAGTAAATTCGCTTCCGTCGGATTGCCCGTGCCCGGGTGCATCAATGGCCATAATGGTGGCTCCGGTTTTGCTGAGTTTGCGAAATAATTTTGCCCAACGCGCGGAGTTGCTTTCCCAGCCATGTGCCAATAAAATGCGCGTATCATTGCCGGGCCACAGGTAGGTGTGGATTTCGTGCTGATGGAGGGTGATTTTTTTGGTTTGTGCTTTTTGTAAAAAGTAGGGCAGCCGTTCTGGATACAATCGGCCTCTGCGCGGCTTGCTAAACAAACGATAGGCTAATGCTACAGCTTGCGCAGGCAACACATAACTCAGTACATTCAAGTACAAGCCAATCGATTTGGTGAGTAGGATGCGTTGCATTTTTTTCATAAAAAAAGCCCCAGTGTTTGGGGCTCGGTATGTTTAGATGGTGGCAAATAATTGGTCCATCTTATCTTTTTCTTCTTTGGCCAGTTCGGCGTCTATTAAAATTCTACCCGAGTGTTCGTCGGTTAAGATTTTCTTTCTACCGGCAATTTCTACTTGGGTTTGTGGTGGAATGGTAAAGAACGATCCTGCCGAAGCACCACGCTCAATAGATACAACCGCCAAACCGTTGCGCACGCTGCTGCGAATTCTTTTGTAGGCAACCAACAAACGCTCTTCTATTAAGGCTTCAAATTCAGTGGCTTTTTTGGTCAAGAAACCTTCTTCTTTTTCGGTCTCGGCCATGATGTCACTCAATTCCGATTTTTTATGTTTCAGGTGATTGGTTTTGCCGTCTAATTTGTCTTTAGAATCAGCAATCACTTGTTTTTTGTGCTCCATCGAAGCGCGCAATTCGCGAATGTGTTTTTCGGCCAATTGAATTTCCAATTCTTGGAACTCAACTTCTTTGGCTAAAGAGTTGAACTCTCTATTGTTACGCACGTTTTCTTGTTGCTTGCTGTATTTTTTTATCGCTACTTGGTGGTCTTCTATGGCGATTTTTTTCTCTTTGATTTGCTCTTCTATTACATCCAAATCGGCTTTCAGTTTTTCAGAACGAGCAGAAAGTCCTGTCACTTCGTCTTCTAAATCTTCTACTTCTAAAGGAAGTTCTCCTCGTACGTTTCTGATCTCATCAATACGGGTGTGAATCAATTGCAAGTCGTATAATGCTCTTAATTTTTCTTCTACACTGAGTTCTTTTGTATTCGCCATAATAATTATAAGTACTTAACAGGATTGGTATTTGCTTCTGATAAAATGATTGCAAAACTAAGAATTTTTTTCCGAAGAAAATCAACAATGTAATTTTTTGTATAGCGCTCACTTTCATAATGTCCAATATCAGCCAATAACAACTGATTTTCAGCTTCATAGAAATTGTGGTACTTCAAATCGGCGGTCAAAAAAGCATCGGCTCCAGCCTGAATGGCATTTTTAATTGCAAAACTACCGGCACCGCCTAATACGGCTACTTTGTGTATGGGTTTATTGCGAAATTCCGTGTGTCGAATGAGCGGCGTTTGCATTGTTTTTTTTACGTGCATTAAAAAGTCCTGTTCGTCCATGGGTTGTGGTAAACTGCCGATCATTCCCAGGCCAATATTTTGGTGGGTGTTTTCGAGTTCATACAATTCGTAAGCTACTTCTTCGTAAACGTGCGTCGCCAAAAGCGCTTGCAATATGGCTTGTTTTTTATTTTTTTCAAAAACCACTTCGATTTTGGTTTCTTCGACTTCTATAAAATACTCCGGACTGCCTATTACCGGTTTGCTTTGAGCATTTCCCTTAAAGGTGCCTAATCCAATCGTATTAAAACTGCATCGTTCGTAATTGCCAATGTTTCCTGCGCCGGCTGCAAACAGCGCTTCTCTCAATTTTTCGGCTTGATCAGAAGGCGTATACACCACCATTTTGGTGATAAACTGCGATTTTGGAATCAAGATGTTGCATTTTTCTAGTCCCAAGGCAGAACAAAAAATCCGGTTGACGCCTTCGTGGTGATTGTCGAGTGCCGTGTGTACGGCATAAATGGCAATTTGGTGCTGAATGGCTTTTATCACCACTCGTTCTACGTAGGTGCTTCCGGTAATTTTTTTGAGTCCAGTAAATACGATGGGATGAAAACAAACCACTAAGTTGCACTGTTTAGCAATGGCTTCATCTATCACTACTTCAAGCGCGTCATGACACACCAAGATTCCGGTTACAACTTGTTCTTTATCGCCCACCAATAAACCCACATTGTCAAAATCTTCAGCATAGGCTAGGGGAGCCATTTCTTCGAGTATCGGAAGTATTTCTTTAATTTTCATAGGGTGTAAATTAGGTGGACCATTCGTTTAGGAGCTGTGTAATATACCAATTCCCTTCGGTTTTTTCGAGCAAAAGTATGGCGCCGCTGTTGTGCTCAATGCTGCGGTAAAAAACCACTTTTACCAAAACGGTGTTTTGCTTCGAATAAAATATAGGCTCAGTAATGATGAGCAGTTGCTGGTTGTTGAGCTGTAAGCGGTTTCGAATTTCTTGAAATTTTTCTAAAGAAACACAGCTGTTTACCTTTTTCTTGAGTAAGGACGGGTCTTTGTCGGGCAGTTGTTTGAACTCGTATGTCCAATCTTTGGTTGGGCCTGAGACAGCAATTTTTTGTTTGATTTCTTTTCTAAAATCCTGGGGTAGATTGGCGGTTTTTAGCGCTTCAAGTAATTCTTCATTGGGCTTGGCTTGGGTGCAAAACAAATAGAGCAATTGGGCGCGGCCTTTGTATACCGGTTTTTCGTTTTTGTAGTAGTAATTCAGCACAGTTTGAAACACAGCAGCGGTCTCGGCGTTTTGGCCATAGACAGCCACTATTGGTGTTCCCAGTAGCGCAACAAGTAGAAAGTAAGGGGCTAAAAAATGCTTCAAAATACGATTGGATTTGGCCGAATTAGTAGAGGTAAATTTTCGTTTCAAAGATAAAATATTATACTTTCGTGCTATGAAATTTCTCCGAAAATTGCTGTTTCCATTTGCACTAATTTACTGTGGGGTTATGCATATCCGCAATTTTCTCTACGACAACGCTTTTTTTAAATCTTCAGCACCTTCCATTCCGGTCATTGCAGTAGGAAATCTCAGCGTGGGTGGCACCGGAAAAACCCCGATGATCGAATATTTAATTCGGTTATTGGAATCGCAGTATGCCGTTGCCGTTTTGAGTAGAGGCTACAAACGAAAATCAATCGGATTTGTGCTGGCCAATGAAAGCACTTCCGTGCAGGAATTGGGCGACGAGCCGTTTCAGTTTCACCAGAAATTTCCCAACATCACCGTGGCTGTTGATGCCAATAGAACCCAAGGCATTCAACACATTTTAGCACAAAAACCCAACACCCAAGTAATCCTACTCGACGACGCGTTTCAGCACCGTAAAGTAAAAGCTGGACTATACATTTTGCTCACCGCCTACAACGACCTCTTTTGCGACGACTATGTGTTGCCGATGGGCAATTTGCGGGAAGCGCGTTCGGGCAAAAAAAGAGCACATCTTGTGGTTGTTACCAAATGCCCACCGGCACTTTCTGCGGCCGAGCAAGCCAATATCAAAGCCAAATTGGGTGTTACACAGCCCGTTTTTTTTACTAGCATTGACTACGACGAACAGGTGTACAGCAGCAACAAACAATTGTCGGTTGCGGAAATAAAACCCAAACAAAAAGTGCTATTAGCTGGCATTGCCAAACCCAAACCCTTTTTCCAGGCGCTGCAATCGGGACAAGACCAAGAATTGATCTATCCCGATCACCATAATTTCACTTCGGCAGAATTGGCAGAAATAAAAGCCCTAACAGCGCAACAATTGGTCATCACCACCGAGAAAGATTATGTGCGTCTGCAACATCAACTGCCCGAAAACAGCCTGTATTATTTACCCATACAAACGCAATTTATAGCTGAGGAAGCGGCGTTTATTCAATTCATCCAATCCCATGTGGAATCAAGTACAAGAAACCGTTAGTTATCTGCAAAATAGAACCGGATTTTCACCCGAGTACGGCGTAATTTTGGGTTCGGGCTTAGGCAGTTTTACCGACGATATTCGCATCGAGCACCGCATTCCATATAGCGAAATTCCCCATTTCCCGGTTTCAACCGTGCAAGGACACGCTGGGGCTTTGGTGTTTGGCACCATTGGCAGCAAAAAAGTGGTGGCCATGCAAGGTCGGTTTCATTTCTACGAAGGCTACGGCATGCAACAAGTAACCTTTCCGGTGCGGGTCATGAAGTACTTGGGCGTATCCAAATTGATTGTATCCAATGCCTCGGGTGGAGTGAATCCAAATTACCAAGTGGGATCTATTGTACTCATTACCGACCACATCAACCTAATGCCCGAACATCCGCTGCACGGACCCAACGACGAACGATTTGGTCCGCGTTTTCTCAATATGAGCGAAGCCTACAGTAAAAAGATGTTGGCTACTGCACACCAAGTAGCTTTAGACTTTGCCATTCCTGTTCAAGAGGGAATTTACTTGGCACTTCAAGGCCCAACCTTCGAAACTCCAGCCGAATA
>Ga0209550_10004024_pt1 | contig 13951 bp, 3 predicted proteins | sample LauGreSuBDMM15SN_2_FD_187567 | JGI IMG/M metagenome (GOLD analysis project Ga0209550, IMG submission 187567) | Freshwater lake microbial communities from Lake Michigan, USA - Su13.BD.MM15.SN (SPAdes) (version 5) | ecosystem: Environmental > Aquatic > Freshwater > Lake | place: Lake Michigan, USA...
GCCGACCGCTGTGATGCGTCCGCAACGTCGTGTTGATTACGTTCTCGTCTCGAATATTCCGAATGTAATACATCTTAGTACGTGCTAGAGTCCTAGAGGCTAGAGTGCAGAGACAGGTCCTCAGGTGCACAGGTCACGCGCACATACCGACAGTTTGCCTGTGTGAGGTCGCGTCGCCCGCTCGCGGCTCGGGCAGGCGAGGTGGTGAGCTCCTGAGCGCGCATTCTAAATCAAATTACAACAATGAACTCGAAATTCGATCAGGATCACACGACGCGACCGGGACCGCCGACCCGGGCCGTTCCCCCGGGCCGACCGCGGACCGGCCGGCGGGCGGGGGTCCGCGACCGGGGACCCGACCGGACGGTCACGGTGACGTCGATCGCACCCGCACGTCCGGACGTCGACCGAAACGTATGGAGAGTCTGTATACTGTAGAATCGACTCGAGACTCGGTTCTCGGGCTCTCGCGCAGACGCTGCTGCCACATGGTCATGCTTTACGGGTTGGTGCCCCATAAGTGCCCCATGCTCACGTACACACGTAGACACGTAGACACGTACATCGATTGCGGCGGATCGTCCCGGGGCATGCACGTGCATGCATCCTTTGCGCCAGCCGCCTAGCGCTGCTCGTCCTTGACGCTGCTTGTCGACGACTTTGTCTTCTTCTTCTTACCGGGCAGGAGCACAGCGGCAGGCGGCGGCACGCTCGTAGACGTCTCCTCCATCGTCTTCTTGATCTTCTTCCCCTTGCTACCTGGCAGCGCAGCGACAGGCGGTGGCGAGGCGGCGGTGATCGTCGGCTTCTTCTTCTTCCCCTTGCTACCTGGCAGCGCAGTTGCGCTGCTCTCGATGTGCAGACCGCGGTTGGCATCGTACGTGAGGTACTTGGACGCTTTAGGCGGCGGCGGCGACAGCGTGGCTGTGCTCGCCGTGTTCTTTCCGCCATCTTTTGCGTGCAGCGCGCTCACGGCGCTCTGAACGGCGCGGTACCGCTTGTACTCAGCGCCCAGCAGCTTGTGGATTTCGGCGTCGGTCGCCGAGGCAATCTTCCTTTTCTCATCCTTGGAACCTGGCGCCTTCCTCGCCTCACGCAGCCTCTTCATGAGCTCCATGAAGGGCTTGCGCATCTTCTGATCGAGGGACTTGGTGAAGGCGCTAAAGGGGCTACTGCTGCTGCGGGCGAGACACGAAGGATGAGTCGGGCCAAGTGCCCAGGGTGGCGTGCACGTTAGCGTGGTGCATGGGTGGTCGCCTTATTAGGTGGCCTATTGGAGGGGAGCAGCGCACTGATGCTTGGTCTTGTTGAGTGATGGCAGCGTACTTGCACTGCTCGTCGGAGTTTGCGCTAAAACCAGTGCGAGGATGGATAGATGCGCAAGTACGAAGCGAAACAGGGGCGACGCCATCTGGGAGCGGGCGTAAAGGATCAGAAAAAGGCATCTAAAGATACACTCAAGTAATTTTACGTTGCAACCGATTTTGTTCTTGTGCATGCACACACACAATTCACATCTGGCGACCAGAGAACAAACGCCCGGCTTGCCCTGCTGATGCACACCCAGCACTGCCCCACGGAGTTTGGCACCCCCAGGCCCCAGCTGAGTCGCCGAGTTCGGGGCTTCGGGCCGTGCGTAGACAATTTCACGAGGCGAGCCCGTCAAGATCGCGTGAAATTGCACCATCGAACGTACAAAAATGATCGCGGAAGTTCCGCGAAAATTGGGTCACCCAAAAAGCCCTAGTTCCTAGGAGGGTCCCACACACCAAAGACCCAACGTAACACACCAACCCAGAACGCGACACAACGCGTTCCTCGCACATCTGCTCTCGGCAGGCAGTGCGAAAATCGCACGGAGCAGTGCGAGAGCCCCCTTCGCACTGCGCGGGCGCGCGGGGGCAGTGCGTTTCGTTGGATTGGTGTGTTACGTTGGGTTGGTGTGTGGAACACGGGGACACGGGGCACACCTATTTTTGGGCACCGTTCACGGTGTTTATTCGCATCGAAGGCTCCCACAGAGAGCGGTCAACTCATTGCGAAAAAGGCTTCCCTCCCTCAAGGTGGCTTGCCTCCCAACACGCCCACGCAGCACAGCTGCCGCGAGAGGCTGGCAGCTAGCTGTTCGCGGTTCGAGTGCCACCTTAGCCGGCCGACACCAGCCGCTGCGCGCCCGCCCCGCGGCTATTGCCTTGCAGCGCTCCCCTGCTCTCCCTATAGCAAGGAGCTCAGCCCGACCTCCATCCACTCATGAGCTCAGCCCCTTCCATTGTTCGTGTTGCAGGCTCTTCGAGGGCGCTTCAGTAGTGGCGGTGAGTGCGCTGCGCATGCCGGCGGCTAAGGAAGGGAGTGACCGCTCGGCCAAGGGCCAGTCGGCGGTCAAGGCGGCAAAGGCTGCGCCCGGGCTTGTCGCGGTGATCAAGGCCGATGTAAAGGCCGAGAAGTCGCCCAAGGATAATGCACTTCCCGCAGGCAGCGCTTCTCCCAAGATCGCCAGGAAAGAGGTGAAGCCGGCCGAGCAGAATCAGGGGAGCGATCGAAAGGGAGCGGCTGATAAGGGCGGGCAAGGGACCGGGCGGAAAGCCGAGGCCATCAGCGGGAAGCCGAAGCCGACGGGCAGTGCCCTGGGTGGCATTGCTCTGGGTGGCCTGCCGAAGGCCGGGCCGCTGCCGCCGATGTCGCCCCAAGCGGCCCCCGAGCCGGCGCGCACAACGGCCGGCCCCAGGGTCGACTATTACAGCGCGGAGCTGCTCAGCCGACAGCCGCTCGCGGCAGCGGCGCGCGAAGCCCTTTACCGCAAGTGCGGCAAGAAGGACAAGGACGTGTGCTACACGCGCAACGAGCAGCATCGGCCGAGCGGCGTCGAAGACGGCAAACCCTCGCGCCACGAGCGCGTTCCGCCGGGCAAGATCGTGCTCATGTTTAATTGCGCGCGGTCGAGCTTCGAGTTGACGCACGGTGATGTGGCGACCTTGCCCGATTCGGAGACCATCGACCTGCGCGCGCTCACGAGCGGCGCGGCGCTCGGGCGCATCAAGATTTCGCCCGAGAAGGGGACCCCCATAGAAGATCGTATCGACTGCCCCAATGAGTGGCGTGTGGGTGCCGAGCACGGCCTATTGCACGATGGACTCCAGTCAGACGGGAGCCTCGAGGTGCGTATCGACTGGCGCGATCACGATGGCGATTCGCACGTGGCGCTGCTCCGTTTCAACCCGTGGCTCGCGTACGGCTGCGGCGAGGGCGCGCGCCTCGCCATGCGCAAGCCCGGGATGCTCGAAGGTACAGCCGCGACGGTGCAGCGCACGCTGCGCGACGACTCGGTCGTCGTGCGCCGCGACGGTGTGGCGGTCGGAGAGGTAACCGTCGACCCGACGCCATTCACAGTGGTGAAGGCATTGAACCCACGGCATGCGCCTGGCACGCGGCTACTGTTCGTGCATGACGGTGCCTCCGTCGATGCGCTTGTCGAGCCCTGGCACGAGAAGGAGATCGATATCAAGGAGGGCTCGCGCCACAATTTAGCAGTGCAGAGTCGCCTCATGTCGGGTTGGGTGACCATGTCCACCAAAGATGGCATCGACAACCTCAAGCGTGTGGAGGAGGGCGGCGAGGGCGACGTGCCAGGCGAGGAGAATGTGGTGTACGTTCTCTGCTCAGCGAAGCCTCTCGCCCTACGAGCCGGGTGCGACCCTCTGAACAGCGAGAAGTGCGGCACGCTCATGCCCAAGACGCCGTGCCGCGTTCTTGAGAAGCGCGAGACGGAGGAGTTTGGGCTGCGCGCGTACATCTCATCGCTCCCTGGCATGGTGGTCTCGCTCTGCGCGGCGCTCAACGAGTTCAACCACGCGGTGCAGCGCTTCCCCTCAGTGTCCGAGTACGAGGCAGCGCGTGCCAATTATTTAGAGGACATCGTGACACGTGAGGCGCTTGTCGAGGACGCGATCACGGGGAACAACCTGCGCATCAAGGACCAGACGCTGCACGTGTCGACCGGGACGGAGCAGCAGGACAACTCACGCATCCCGTCCGAGTGGAATGTGAGCGACGTACGTGACCTCGTGACGCTGCTGCTCCAAGCCTCGCCCAACCGTCACATGGGGTTGCACCCGGCACTGCCCGTGCTCGTGCGCGCCGGGCCGGGAACCGGCAAGACGTGGATGGCGAAGCAGGCGGTCTTCACGCTCGCCGATCGTCTGCTGCGCGGCGCGGGCGCCAACGACGGCATCCGGCTCGTGCCGATTGTCGTCTTCGTGCAGCGCATCATCTACCTGCTGCGCGAGGCGTCCGCCTCGAACCAAAGCAAGCATCAGTCTTTGCTCGGACGGTACATCGAGTCGATGTACAGCGGCAAAAAGTTCCAGTCGTGGTGTGACATGCTCATGCAGGCGTACGAGATGCGCGCGCTCATCGTGCTGCTCGACGGCGTCGACGAGGCCGCCGGTCTGCGCGAGCAGATCGACGAGTTTGTGCACAAGGACATCGTGCCCAGCGGCAATCGCGTGCTGGTGACCACTCGGCCTGAGGGCATCCTGCTCTCGTCTTACATCAAGACCTTTGTGGTGATGAACCTGTGCCAGCTCACCAACGAGCAGCAGAGGCGCGTGATCAACATCCAGATGGAGGGCAACGAGTTCTTCGACCACCTGCTCTCGCTTGGCGAGGTGCGCAAGGGGCTGGACGACGCGTACAAGAAGATTGGCGCCGTCACGCGCGCCGACCTCGAAGCGTTGTGGGCTCCGAGTGGATGGCTTATGGCCGACTCGGACGACTTCGACCCGGCGGAGCGCCAGAAGGACCAGACGGGTACGCGGGTAGTCGCCGAGAGCCACCGCGCCATCCGCTCGGCGTACCTCAAGGAGCTCGACGACGGCATGCGCGAGGCCCGAGGCGCGAGCCGTGTGCCGCTGCTCGACCGCATCGACACTGCCATGGCCAAGGTGTCTGTAGGCGCGCAGGCCAAGGAGTTTGCGCAGGTGCTGCTCGCGGACGCGGGCGACACGTCGGGGGGCACGAAGCCGCCCTTCTCGGTCGCCCTCAAGCTGAGCAGCCTGTTGCAGGGGCGCAAGGAAGAGCTGCAGAAGCTCGAGGCAACCACCGATAAGAAGAAGAAGAAGGAGATCCAGGCGAAGGAGGCACTCGAGGTGAAGGCGGCCGAGGCGATGTGGAAGACCATGTGCCAGCGCACGGACGAGATCTACATGGTCGCTGAGCACATGGAGCCCGTCTTCAAGAAGGTCGTCGCCAAGCTCGTGACCGAGGTCGGCAAAGATCAGCCCGAGGCCGATCAGCTCATCAAGGGGATCGAATCTCCCGGGTTCAAGGACCCGGTGCGGCTGTACGAGAAGGCGCAAGAGCAGTTTGCGGGCCGCTTCCAAGACGACATCATGCCCGAGGCGTGCGTGCCAGACGTGGTGCGCTGCCGCGTCTCGCTTGTCTCGGGCGCCTCCATCGTCCAGTTTGTGCGAAGGCTGATCTCCGGCGTCGAGATGGAGCTTGCGAAGCCTGCGGTGCCGATGGGTGACCCAGCGGTCGCGGCCCCCGAAGCGGAAGCCAAGCTGGCGCCCAACACGGTCGTCGAGAAGGTGGACACGACGATCAAGTTGATGCAGCTGATCAACAAGTTCCACGACCTCGACCCGACACACTTTCGTTCGGCGGTGTGCACCCTCAAGGTGACGCACAGGAATGTGTCCTTGTATTGCGAGGTCGAGGTGCACTTTGCCGAGATCCTGCGCTTCGGGACCTCGGAGGATGCGCGTGCGTACGAGCACTACAACTTCTTCCGCAAGAGGCTCAAGGGGACAGTGCCCGAGAAGGAGCTCGACGTGCTGCTCGAGGAGAAGCTCGTCTTCCTCGTGGACGCGACCGGCATCCCCGTGCTGCTGTCGCTGCTCGTGCTCATCTTCACCTCGGGTGGCGAGGACTTGACGAAACTGCCATCGAACCGCATCGAGCTCTACGAGCTCGGCATCAAGAGCGCCATCTCTAAGCGGCTGCTGCCCGGCCGCCGCACGAACACGGACCAGCTGGTGCACGAGTGGTTGCGCCTGTTCAACCTCGATCGCTCGGCGATGATGCAAAAGGATGCAGACCCTGCGAGCGGTTCTGGCGTGGCTGCCTCGATCGCGGCGAACGAAACGGTGGCCGTGCCCACCGAGAAGAAGGAGCGCGAGCACCGGCCTACACGCAAGGCGGCGCTCTCGATGGAGCATAATGACTCGGGCATGAGCGAGAAAAAGGCCGCAAAGGACGCCGAGAAGGAGGAGAAGAAGGACGCGAATCTGAATAAAGGCGACAAGCGCCTATTCAATCTCGACTCGAAGGAGGTGTACGAGGTCTTCAAGCACGGCGCGCACTACCTGCGCGAGGCGAACAAGCCCGAGGTCCAGCGCACCGAGCTCAACCGCATCGAGCTTTCGATGCCCAAGAAGCTCGTTGACACGGTGATGATGCTCGTCAATGCGAACCTCAAGATGCTCCTTGGCGACCGCGCGCGCAGTTTCGGGATCACGATGCTCCGCCACGTGGCCGTGTCCAACCAGCAGGCCGGCCGGCGTGAGTTTTCGGCGGTGCACGTGGCGAACGCGCTGCTCATCGACCAGGTGAACACCGAGGGCCTCACTCTCTGGCTGCACCTCAACAAGGAGGATGGCGGCATTCCGCTCACGAAGACGCTCGAGGCGCAGACCGAGCTCGCGCCCGCGCAGTACCAGTTCAAGCACCTCTCGTTCCAGGAGGGGCTCTTTGCGCAGCACCTGCTCCTGCTCGCCCAGGATGGCTGGGAGGGCTGGCACACGAACGAGAAGGCCGCCTCTTTCCTCAACAACCCGTTCATGAACAACACGTGCCGCATCGCCGCGGGCCACCTGGGCACGCTCCTCGCCAAGCGCCGGCCCGACTGGGACTTTTCGGCGGAAGGGGCGAGGCTGACCGAAGTGGGGCTGATGGCGCTCTGGCTCATTTGCGAGCGCAACGAGACCCTAGCGTCGCTCAACGTGTCGGCCAACGGCGTCGGCGGACGCAACGAAGATTCGGTGGGACTCGCGCGCATGCTCGCCACGGCGCTCGGTCTCGTCAGTCTCAACCTGAGCGGCAATCTCCTCGGAGATCTGAAGGGTTACTTGCGCCCGTTTGGGCGCGGACTTGGCGCGAACAAGACGCTCACGCAGCTCGACGTCTCGAACAACAACCTGATGCCCGACGGCATCAAGATCGTGTGCAACGCGCTTCGCACGTGCACGGCCTTGAAGCGGCTCGACGTGAGCTACAACTCGCCCGGGCGCGAGACTGCGCTGCCCGAGCTGCTGCGCATGCACCCCACGCTGTGCTCGGTCGGGATTGTCGAGAAGGAGCCAACGACGCGCTCGGAGCGCACGTGGCACCTGGATACACGCGCCAAGGAAGCCATCGGGCGCGCGCTACTCGACTCGCCCGCGAGCGTGTGCTATCTGCAGTGCGACGTGTTCGCGCTCCATGAGGAGACGACCTCGCTCAATTGGGTCTCGCAGGCGCCCTGCGACGCCATCGTGCTTGCGGGCGTGCTGCGCGCCAACTCGACGCTCAAGACGCTCAACATCGCGGCCAACGGCAGCCTGGGCGACTTTGAACGTGACGAGATCGGGCGCGCGCTGCTCTCCAACAAGAAGGGCGCGGTGGGCTTCTGCTCCATCTACGGACTCAAGGAGGGCATGAGCCCGACTCACACGGTCGACCTCAAGGATAAAGAGCAGATTCGCTCCCTCCGATCCTTTACGCTGTTCGCGGGCTTGCTGCGCGCCAACCCGACGATCACGAGCCTCACTCTCTCGAGCGTCGCGCCCGACCACATCGACCTGCTGGCCCAGGCCCTCGCCACCAACACGACACTCCGCGAGCTTCGGCTCGAACAGCCCCAAAAGGGCTCCGACGTCGCGGTCACCGTGCTGCCGGTGCAAGATCTCAACGGCTCCGCAGGTAAGAAGGAGATCGACCTCAGCAGTGCAGGCGCGCCTATGGAGGGCACGACGGTGCCCTCACCCATGCACCGGCACGCGTGCGGCGTCGTGGGCGCCCTGCTGGCGGCCAACCAGTCGGTCCACTACCTCAAGATCAACCCCGGACCGGGCGCCGAGGGCGGTGGCATCCTTGAGCATCTGCACCGCGCTCGCAAATCGACACTGCGGGTGCTCGACCTGACGGGCATTGGGCTAGGCGACCGGGGCGGCGTGCGCTTCTTCGAGACGCTGCTCGCGGGCAGCTGCTCGATGCTGCACACGCTCTGCCTGGGCTCCAACAAGCTCACCTCCAACTCCATCGGCCCACTTGTCGTCGAAGTGCTTCGTCAGGACAACTGTAATCTCACGTCGCTCGACATCAACAGCAACCTCATCGGCGGCCCCGTGATTACGCAGGCCATCAAGTTCAATAAGAGCCTCACGGAGCTCAACATCACTGGCAACCCGCTCGAGGACGAGGGTCTGTGGCTCATCGGTGGTTTGCTTCTCGAACCGGACTGCACGTGCCATCTGCGCGCCATCCACACCTTTGCCTTCGATGTGACCGACACGGTGCACAAGCATGGCACGTCGGGGCTGCTCGAGGCGGGCGCGGCGCGACTCCTCTTTGGGGTGCTCAAGTACACCACGTCGGTGACGAATCTCAACCTCTCAAGTGCGGGCATTGAGCCGACCGCCGCCTTCGACCTGGCCAACGCTGTCGCAGCCAACGGAACGCTCAAGACGCTAGACCTCACCTCAAATCCGCTCTCGGACCCGGGCACGTATTTGCAGCCGGGTGAGAAGAAGAAGACCGACAAGAACGAGAAGGAGAAGAAGGATGAGCGGAGCGATACCAAGGGACTCTTTGCGCTGGCGGAGGCTATCAAGGTCTCACCCTCGCTCGCGGAGCTCACTCTCGAGGGAGGCAAGCTGCCCGTGACCTCACTCAAGGGGTCCAACTTGAAGGTGAAGGCGATCGACCTCTCGCGCCGCAACCTCTCGTACCTCTCGGCCATCTTCCTGGGCACTCTGCTCGAGATGAACAGCACAATCACAGAGCTCTCTCTCCACACCAACGAGCTCACGCCTCTGGGCGCCAAGATGGTCGTCGAACGGCTGCAGCCGTCGCTCAAGAGCCTCGATCTGAACAACATCGTGCGCGTCGACAGCACGGAGAAGAACAAAAAGGGGGCTGAGAAGGGCAAGAACTTGTCGTACTCGACGGTGACGCCTCGTGTGGCCGAAAAGGAGGTGGTTGCAGAGCAGCTCGAGCAGCTGTGGGCGGCCGTGATGAAGCTCGGCTCCCTCGAGAAGCTGACGATGGATCGTGATCACCTGCTCGACCTGCGCCCCGACCGCGACTCGATCAGCACGCTGGGGCAGCTCATCAATCTCAAGACGCTCTCGCTCGCCAACAATCGGCTCACCTCGCTACCAGAGGACCTTTGCCTCGCCAAGGGGCTCAAGGTGCTCTCGCTGCACAACAACAAGCTGACGGAGCTCCCCATCTCGATCGGGCAGCTGGAGAGCCTCGAGAAGCTCGATCTCAAGTCGAACAACCTCACCTTCCTGCCCACGTCCATCTCGCAGCTCATGTCGCTCAAGATCCTCGATGCCTCGGACAACAAGCTCGCCTCGCTCGATGCCTCCATCTGCGACCTCATGAACATCGAGAAACTCGAGTTCAAGGACAACCCGCTCCAGCGCCCGCCCACGACCATCGCACGCCAGGGGATCACGGCCATCCGGCGCTACTTTGTCGAGCTCGCCGCCTCGGGCGAGACGCCCTCCAATGGCGCGCGTCTCGTGCTGCTCGGACACGGCGAGGCAGGCAAGACGTCGTTGCAGCGTGGGCTGCGCGCGCGCGCGCCGCGCCCGTCGGCCGTCGACGACCGCACGATCCAACTCGACATCTACTCCCTCGTGCTCGGGGAGATGGGCACTCCTCGGCAGGTCGTCCTCTCGATGTGGGATCTCGCAGGCCAGCCGCAGTATGCGGCGGGCCTGCAGCCGTACATTGTCGATGGCTCGCTCTACCTGCTCACGGTGCCCGCGCTTGATGTGCATAGCCTCAACGCATCCCACAGTGACTACCTCGGCCGCTGGCTCAACTACCTCGAGGTGGGCGCGCCGAATGCGATCGTGCTGCCGGTGCTGACCAAGTGCGACATGCTGCCCGGCGCCGACGCACTACCGAGCCACCAGCGCACGCACGAAAAGTTCACCGAGCTCGCCAAGGCGCAGCTCGAATGGTTCAAGGATGGCATCAACCGCCACCTCGCCCAGCAGGATGGCAACTCGCGCCTCCAAATCGAGCCGGTGGTGCAATGCCTCTCGTCGGTCGAGGGAGGTGACATCTCGCTCGAGACCATGCGTACACGCCTCGAGGAGATTGTCTTCTCGGAGCCGCCGCGCCTCGCTTCGATTGGCCAGCTCATCCCGCGCACATGGTTGCTCGCCATCACCTTTCTGCGCGCGCTGCGCGACGGGCGCAACCCCGTCGAGGCGTCCAAGATGGCTGAGTCAGGCAACCAGTCGACGCCAGTGCCGGGGCAAGAGGCTGCACCTCTCGTGGGCCACTCTTACATGCGCCTGGCGGATGCGGTCGACAGGTACCTCACCCAATTCGTCCCCTTTATCAAGGCGGCTTCGGCCGACGAGCAGGTGCTCAAGGACGCGCTGCAGCTGCTCGTCAACCAGGGCGAGATCTTCGCATCGTCTGGCATCATCTACCTGCAACCCGACTACGTGACGCGGCTACTCAAGCCGCTCGTCGACCACCGCATGGGCAAAAAGTTCATGCAGGCGGTCGCGGCGAAGCTGCCTGTCGAGATGGTAGATGCCGAGCGCGCCGCGACGCTCACAGCGGCCGACTGCCTCGCCACCTCGGGCGAGCTCAGAGAGGAGTTGCTGCCTGTGATGTGGGAACCCGTCGGACTCTCGCGTGACGACTTTGGAGGGGTGGCGCTCATGCTGTGCGAGAGTGGCGTCCTCTTCCTTGCGGAGCATTCACACCAAGGTCGGCGGTGGGTGATGCCGATGCGCCTGCGCGACGAGCAGCCGACCGATGCGAAGCAGCAGTGGGCCGAGGCCATCGAAGCCGAGAGCGCGGAGGTGATGGGTCTCGCCATCCGGCTGGGACGCTTCTCGCCGCCGGGCATCCTCGAGAGGCTCATGGCGCTCTGCTACGGCCTGGGCAAGTACCACAAGTTTTGGAAGCGAGGCGCGCAGATCGAGAGCCACTTCGAGGGGCACATCTCCCAACTGCTCATCGAGCTGCGCGCGGTGTACCCGGTCGAGGACGCGGGCGGGGTCCGTGTCCTGGTCGAGGCGCTCGGGCCTGTCGTCTCCGCCTCTTCGCCCGACAAGTCGAGCGAGGACAAGAAGCAGCAGCAAAAGCTCGATCCGGTCTATGAGCTCTCGATCGAGTTTTGCGGCGATAAGTCGCAGCGCGCGCGCCAGTATGCCGTGCTCACCCAGGTGCAGGGCCTCGCGCAGACGGTGCTCGATGACTTTGAAGGGCTGCAGACGACGACGGAGCTCAACTGCCCCTCGTGCGCAAAGCGCGTCGAGCTGCTCAAGATGCAGATCGAGCAGACCAAGTACCGCCGTCGCAGCAAGCAGAGTGCCGATGACGAGTTGAAGCCTGATCTGACTATCACACGATGGCCACTCGAGGACGTGTCCAAGAAGTCTCTCAGATGCGAGCGCTGCAAGGAGACCGTCACGCTCAACAATGTGCCCACCAACGTGGGCAAGATTCAAGGGATGAGCCTCATCCTGCCGACAAAGGCGCCCGAGTTTGTGGTGCCCGAGCACCGGCTGGTGTCGGACAAGCTCAAGCTCGGCAAACCCCTCGAGGCGTCGTTTGGGCTAGCCAAGCTGCTTGGGCTCAGTGACGCGACCGACTTCGAGCCGATGCGGCACGCGACCGAACTGCAGCTCGCGGAGGAGGTAGCGGCCAACGCGTCTGCGCTCGATGAAGATGAGTTCGGCTGGACCGACCTAGACTGGCTGCACTACTTGATCGGTAAGCCGGTCATGAAGCCTCATGATGCGGAGGCGATGGCTGCCACGGCTGCCATGGCGCGCCCCGCGCCCACCGAGGGCACACCCTTCGCTGAGAAGCTCGACAAAGGACACGAGGCGACGCTCCTCTCGCACTTTGCGGCGCTGCCCATCGTTCAGGCCGCCGGGCTCACCAAAGGCCACGTGCTCGCACTCCGGCTGTTCTCCACCAGCTTCGCGCGCAAGCTCAACACGCCGCTGCACTATGGGTGCTCCGTCGAACGGCCACACCCGTACCCGATCGCCCTCGTGCTCACGTTGGATGCCCTCTATCGCTTGCGCTCGGCGCAAGCTGACGAGCGCAAGCAGGCGATCGCGGCGTCGGCCGAGGCGGACGCGAAGCTGGCGGAGGCGCAAGTGGAGCTTATGAAGGAGGCGGGACAGGGAGACGAGGAGGTGGCCGAGCAGTGCGCTCGAGAGGCGGCCAAGTGCGCGGCGCGTCTCGAGTACCTGAACACCTCGATCTACTGGCGTGGCGTGTGTGGTCTGCCGCCGGCGGAGTTCAAGCAGCGCGGCGCGTGTGAGGTCGGCTTCCTGAGCCTCACGACGCAGCGTAGCCTCGCGCAGGAGGCGACGATCTCGATGATCGCCGACCTCGAAAAGGCGCGCACCTCGGAGATCCTCTTCGAAGAGCAGTCGCGAGAGAGTGCGCGATCTCACAGCTCGATGCACCCGCGATCGGCCTCGCGCGACTCTCTTGGACTCACCCCCGGTCGCCACCCCGGCACACCCGGCGGCCGGAGAGAGTCGCACGAGGCGGCGGCCAAGGCGGCGGGCATGGCGGAGGCACCCATCGTGCTCCTCCGCGTGCGCATCGAACGTGCCGGGAAGGAGCCCGAGAATGTGCCCACCGACATCTCCTTCCTCTCCGCCTTTCCGGACGACTGTGAAGCTGTCTTCGTTCCCGGCGCCTACATGGAGCAGAAGCGTGAATCGACAGAGGCCATGCCCGGGCTAGGCAAGGACGGCGCCGAAGGGCCGGGCAAGGTCATTGAAATCCTGCCGCACCTGCCCGCCGACCTCGGACGCGCCGGCGGCAAGGTCGACGGCAAGCCGAAGTAACGATGCGCCGTGCCGGGCGGGGACGGTATGCATGCCCAGCAACTGGCCGCACTGTTCTCTACTTTGGATGGGCCGCGCGCGCGGGGGCGCCACCCTACACATGTGGATGCATATGGATCTCGGACATAATCTCGGATCATGCGGGCGCGGCTCGAAGGCCCCCCGCGCCATGTTGCCATGGGACTATTGCGCGAGGAGCGAGGAGACGGGGCAGTGCGTGCTCATGCGGCCGCAGTCTCGACTGCTGGCCCGGGTGCCGCGGCCAAAACCATTCGCATGCATAACGAACCAGTGGAGCCAAACCGCTGCCCCCCCCTGAGGCTAAGCTTATACAAGGACAGAAGGCACTCAAAGGGTGGGTCTTCCTCTTCGCACGGTGTGCGAGTGTCTCCCCCTACAGCAGAGTGCTTTACTGTGGTCACTTACAAGCCGGCGGCCGGGCGGGTGCGGTGATGTGTTTGAGAGTCGTCTGGTACAAAACAACTGTCGTGGGCCACGCGGTGTTAGTAACTATTCTAAAAAGGTCTCAACGCGCGGCATCGTGCAGTCTGTCACCGCGTGTGCGTATCTCATTCTCCGCCCCCGGCGGACGGCGACTGTCTACGTCGTGCTTTGGCCGTTTGGTGCTGCGACGTTCCGGTGGTCCGCGTCCCGCCAATTGGTAGGTAGCTCGACTTCGCCTCCTTGTTCAGTTACAAATCTCTCTCTCTCGCCGACTAAGGTCTTTTGGCGCACGCGGATTAGGCCGCTTAGGGCGCGCACGGGCACTCTTGTCGCATCCGTCGAACCGCGTGGTAGGTGTCGCAGCTCGGGTTGCACGAGTTGTGCCCCAGCTTGCGGCT
>Ga0209550_10004025_pt1 | contig 13951 bp, 20 predicted proteins | sample LauGreSuBDMM15SN_2_FD_187567 | JGI IMG/M metagenome (GOLD analysis project Ga0209550, IMG submission 187567) | Freshwater lake microbial communities from Lake Michigan, USA - Su13.BD.MM15.SN (SPAdes) (version 5) | ecosystem: Environmental > Aquatic > Freshwater > Lake | place: Lake Michigan...
CGTTGTTGGTGTAGGTGCAATAGTTGTACTTGTAGTTGTAGTGCTTGTAGTCGGTGCAGCCGTTGTAGTTGAAGTAGTTGTACTCGTTGTTGGTGTAGGACATACATCTAAAGCACCATATATATTTATATCATCTTTGGTATATAAATATGTTACCCCTAATATAGTTTCAACGCAGAAAAATCCTAACCCCAATTGATTTAATGACAATAAAAAACTTGTTAAAGTAGCAGTAAATGTTATTGTGGTTATTGTTCCATTTATTACTATTGTTCCACTTCCACATGACAAATCAATGGTATTTATATTCCATTGATATTTTGTTGTTGCATTTATTGATGGTATTCCATTCTGAAATAAAGGAATAGATAGCGTACAATCGCTATCATTAATAATCGTTAAACTGATTAATTCCTTTTTTAATAGCATTTATTTTTATTTTAACAAGTTACATCAGCACCACTTGTAACAAATGTAACCGTTGTATCTACAACATTAATTTGAATATTAGCAGCACAAGCATTACCTAAATCAAGTGGGCAACTTGGCACACCCGCAGTAATTACAGTTGTGGTAGCGAAACCATATCTATTACCCGCACCATCGTCACAAGCAATATGTAAATAATCTCCAATAGGTACTGATAATGTTGCTAACAATCCACATAATCCACTTGTGACTGTTAATGTATTAGCATAGGTTACGGGTGTACTTGGACTTGAATCTATGGTATAAATAAATCTATCACCATTAGCACCCACGCTTTGTGTTGCAAAAACCCTTACACTTAATGGTGCAGCCGTTGTTGTTGAAGTGGTGGTTGTAGTAGTTGTTGTAGGTGCAGCCGTTGTACTTGTTGTAGTGGTACTTGTTGTTGGTGCAGCAGTAGTTGTTGTTGTTGTTGTAGTGGTGGTTACGGGACACAAATCTAAAAGACTATATGTATTAGTATTGTCTTTTGTGTAAATGTATATGTTTGCACCAATAACTTCAGTACAAAAAAATCCGTAATTCAAAGCATTTAACGAATCAACTAAGCCCACTAAAGTAGGAAGGAATGTTATATTAATTACACTACCATTTACAATAATACTTCCAAATCCACATGATAAGTCAGCAGTTGTAACATCCCATTGATATTTTGTTGTCGCATTGATTGATGCAACATTATTTTGAAACAAAGGAATAGGCAATGTGCAATCGCTATCGTTTACAATCGTTAAATTTATTAATTCTTGCATTAGTTGTCTATTAAATAGTTACAAAAATCGTCAAAAAACTTAAACCCTTGCTGATTTTCTAATTCTGTAAAAGCATTTGGTGATATTTCGTCAAGTGTTAATGAGTTAGACTTAACTTCAACAAAAGTTTTTAAATATAGAACCGAATTAGGTTTAAGGTCAAAAGTTAATGCCGAAAATCCATCTAAAACAATTTCTGTTGGATTAGTATTGTAGTATTTTGAAGGGTTTTTTTGGTATGGGTCAACGTTAAAAGACAAATATGTTTGTATTTGATTACCGTTGGAATCAAAATGGAGATAGTTAAATGGTACTGAAATTTGACTAAATGTTTCAGCAGCTAAATATATAAATTCTACTCCATAAACAAAACTACCTAAAGAAGATAATATTTGTTGGTACGTTACATTGTCAGATGTAATCGAAACCATTGGGGTTGACGATGTTGTTATAACGGGTGTAATTGAAGGCATTTTATACTATTTTATTCCCTTGTAAATCAGTTGCTATGAAAGTACCACTACTTTTATCAGAAATAACTCTCATGCCATATTGCTTGGTAAATTCAGCGTTCATTTCATCCAAAAATGCTTTATTTTCTCCACCTTTCATTGCATCTGTATATGCTTTAACTACAATTGCAGCATTTTTCTTTTGCTCGTCAGTAGCAACTGATTTGCTTTTGCCATTCTTTTTATCCTTTACTCCATAAGGTCTTAATTTCTTAAAAGCAACAAATAGCAATACACCTACGCCAAATACTACTATAAACTTTTTTGTGTTTGGGTTCATTTTTTATACTTTTTATAAATGAAAAATGCAGCACCTAAAATTACTACCCCACCCAAAACATAAAGAACAACATTGTTATCTTTTACGTTAAATGCGTTTATTCTTGCTATGCTTGTGCTTGTAAGCATATCAGAAAATACTTTTCTTTTGTCATTATCAGTTTGTGCAGCAACTAATTTTTTACTTAAATCCGCTTGTTCTATTCTATTTAATTCAGCAATGCGTATTTCGTATTCCCTTCTTAATTTAGCATCTTTTACCGCACCTAATGAAGTTATTATCACCCCCGCTACTTCTCCAACGGCAGATGCTACGTTAGAAATATCAGCCGAAGTCATTTTAGCACCATTCCCACCAACAAAATTTTCAGTTTTTGGATATATATTACCTCTCATTATTTGTTTCTTTTAATTAAATAATATGCACCAATACCAATAACCCCAATACCTATTAAATACCATGTAGTTTTTTTTATACCACCATAGTAATCTTGTTCAAGTCTTGCCCTTTTTGAACTATTTAATATATCCAATGCACTATTTGTTTCAGATGGCGTGATAATTCCCTTCTTTTCCAAAAACTTATTTAATAAGGTTTGTAATTCTATTTGTTTTTGTTGAATTACGCCAAAAAGAGCCGTACCATATTTTTTTTCTTTAATAGCAGTCCCTATTTTAAGTATTTCGTCTTGCAGTTCGTCTACTAATACTTGTTTTTTTTCGGGAGTTAGTGCTTTATCTTGTGTAATTGGCATTATTTATTCTTTTTAACATAAATGAATATCAACCCTACAATTAATATAGATGCTGAAATTAACCCTATTGTATATACTTTATTTAACTGCGTTTTAGATTCTGCTTTTTGTTCTTCAACTGCTTGTAATCTTACTTGCGTTGTTTTTGCTACTGTATCTTCAAGCAATTTTCTCCTTTCCTCCGTTGTTTTTGCTTCAACCATTTTTTTCTCTAACCTATCTTTTTGAGATTGATTGAGGATAGCAAGAGTTGATTCAAATTCTCTTCTTAACTTATCGTTTTTAGTGCTTTTTATAGCAGCAGTAGTTGTTGCACCCGCCCCAACTATTCCACTTATCAATGCTATTGTGCCTAATGTTATTCCCCCACCTAATGGCATAATTTTAATATTGTTTTTTCTTCATCATGCAAAACTATTTCCATCCCATTCCTTAATAAAAACTTGATACCCCTTATATTTTTATTATATAATCCACACCCAAAACAGTTATTCATCAATTCAGAAACCTTGTTAAAAAAAATATCGCTATACTGACTTCTATTTTTAATATGCAAACCAAAACTATAAAGTATTTGATACTGCAAAGATACCACTAAAAAACCTATTGTAAAACCCAACTCATTGCATACCACATACCAATTCAATTGACTAAGTTTTGATTCTTTTAAAATTCTATTGTAAGTATCATGTACACAATCCACATACGTTTTACCTACAATGTGGTAGTCTTTTATTAGCTTATCGTCATCCTCAAAAGCAATGCTTACTGCTTTAAATAAATCATTTGCTGATGTGGTTGGAACAAACATCATTTGGTTGTCAAGTATTTTATTAATTGCATAATCAATGCAGTTACTCCCCCACCTAATGCAGCCATGCCTATTAATTTGTTTTTAAACGCTTTATAGTCTAAAGCATCCTCCTCTAATTTCTTTATTCTGCCAATCAATCCAAGTTGGTCAAGTTCAGAATTTCCTACGACTGCATTAAATATTTTCTCTAATTTTGTTTTTATATCCACAAGACTATTCTCCACCTCATTCAGCCGTTTATCAGTCATTATTTCAAAAGAAGTTAATTCAGACATTGTTATAATAATAGATTTATATTATAAAGATAAATATTTTTATTGCAAAAAATAGTTTTTTATACATACGATTTAGATAACTTTGAATTATGAATATTGTTTGGGTAAACGGTTGTTTTGATTTGCTACACAAAGGACATTTGGAACTGCTTAAATTTGCTAAAAGTAAAGGCGATTTGTTATATGTAGGTATTGATTCAGATGCAAGAATTAGAATTAGAAAAGGGAATAATAGACCTATTCAAAATGAAAATACGAGGTTTGAAATATTGTCATCATTGGAGTATGTTGACAAGGTAATGATATATGATACCGACTATCAGTTGGAATGCTTAATTCAAGATTTTGCACCAACAATGATGGTTTTAGGAAGTGATTATGTGAATAAACCAATATTAGGTATTCAATATTGTGAAAAAATCACATTTTTCGACAGATTAGAAGATTATTCGACTACATTAACTATTGAAAAAATAAATAATTCATTGTAAATTGCACATAATAATAAAAAATAACCATGAACCAAAAAGAACCAATTTGCACCGAAAGTTGCATAGTCCCTAAAGGTTGGGGGAAAGAAGTTATAATCGTAAATAACGAACTTTATTGTGGTAAAATTCTTGTTTTTAAGAAAGGATTTTGCTTTTCTATGCACTACCACATGATTAAGCAAGAAACTTGGTATGTTAGTCAAGGCAAATTTACTTTTGTATGGATTGATACCCAAACGGCAGAAAAACATTCAAAAAAACTTGTTGAAGGTGATGTTGTTACAATACCAATCGGTATGCCACACCAATTATTTGCTGAAACTGATGGAGAAATATTTGAAATTTCTACCCAACATTTTGATTTTGATTCTTATAGAATCCAAAAAGGAAATTAACATGAGCAAAAAAAGTTTTTTAATTATAGGTGAATCTTGCGTTGATGTATTTGTTTATGGCAATGCCGATAGACTATCCCCCGAAGCACCCGTACCCGTATTTATTCCTATTGAAACAGTTAAAAGCGTTGGTATGGCTGCAAATGTTTGTGAAAACTTGAAATCATTAATTATCAAAAATCAAGTTCCACATACCATTATATTTGAAGTTTATTCAGATAATGCACCAATAAAAACAAGATTTGTAGATAAAAAAAGTAATCATCTATTTTTACGGGTTGATGAAGGTGATAACGATATTGAAAGAATTATAATAGACAAGATATTGCAAAAAATGATTAAGTCAGCAGATACAATTATCATTTCTGACTACAATAAAGGTTATCTACACGAAGAAGATATTGTTAAAATATTAAGCTATACTAACTTAACAAAGCAGACAATATTTTTAGATACTAAAAAGATATTATCAAAAAAAATATTAGAAAAATTATCATTTGTAAAACTAAACTTCAATGAATTTCAAAACAATTTTGCGAAAGATTATGATTTATTGGATATTTATGACGAAAAAGTAATAGTGACAAAAGGTGGCGAAGGTGCTTATTATATGGGTACTGAATATCCACTTGAAGAGCAAAGTCAGACTATTGATGTTAGTGGTGCGGGTGATACATTCTTAGCTGCATTGTCATTTTATTACAGTAAAGATGAAACGATAGAAGATTCAATAAATTTTGCTAATAAAATGGCAAGTGAAGTAGTTAAAAAAAGAGGAGTAAGTATAATATGATAAAAGCGTGTGTAACGGGCAGCAATGGGTTCATAGGTAGGGCAATGTTCAATGAATTAGAAAATCAAGGAGTAACACCAATAGCATTAGAAAAGTGGATATTTGAAAGAGCAAGGTGGCAAGATAGGCTTGTTGAGTATTTACATGATATGCAACCCGAAGTTGTTTTTCACATAGGTGCTTGTTCAGATACTCAAAACTTTAATGTTAATGAAATGATGAAGCTAAACGTAGAAGCTACTATCATTATTGCGGATTGGTGTGAATTTAAAAAAGTACCACTAATTTATAGTTCAAGTGCATCTATTTATGGCACTAAAGGTACTCCCGAAACTTTGTACTCATGGAGTAAATTCTTAGGTGAAAATCACGTTAAAAAGTGTGGGGGTATTGCTTTACGTTACTTTAATGTTTTTGGCAGTAATGAACGCCATAAAGGTAAAATGTCATCTATTGCTTGTCAATCATTTTACAAAAAATTAAACCACGAAGAAGTAAAATTATTTCCCAATAATGCAAGTAGGGATTTTGTATATATCAAAGATGTAGTTTCAGCAAACATACACGCATGGAAAACATACGAAACACACAAAGGTGGTCACTTTGATGTAGGTACGGGGGTTAGCCGTACCTTTGAAGATGTATTGCATTTAATGAGAATATCTTATTCATATACTTCATCAAATGATATACCTAATAATTATCAGATATTTACTGAAGCGGATGAAATCAAATTTCTTAAAGATTGGAAACCTAAATGGTTTTTAGAAGAAGCAATAGAACATTACAAGGCAATGCTTGAATTAACTACTGCTATCATTTAATTATTTTGCTTTAACGTATTTAGATGAAACATATCCAACAACTAATGGGAAAGAACTTTTTGTATCTAAAATTTCATGCCATCCCGCAACTTTTGATGGTTGAGCATATATTTCTTGACCCTTTATCAATTTTGATAATATTTTACTTGTAGCGTTGGGCAATTGTCTGACATTTAATGTACCACTTGAAATAGTTACAATGTAATTATTTTTTGATGTAAAGGTTGTTGTAGGTTGTTTTTTATCGGGAATAGAACCCGCACCACCCGTTGTAGTATTACTTGGCTTTATAGGAGTAGTTGATGTTTGTTTCTTTGCAAACCAACCTTGCTTTTTACCATAATCGTAAATGTAATAAACGCCAACTACCCCTATTGCTATTGATACTAAATTTATTGTTGAAAATTTCATAAAATTATTTTCATAAAGTTATGAATTTTTTTTCTGCCAAAGTAATTCGTGTATATAATAAATGATGGGTTTAAGTATTAAGTCAGCCGAGCCAATGGTAACGCCAACATTAAAATCACCCGTTGAACCATATCCAATTAAAAATGAGGTTAAGCTACCCAAAATTCTATATGTAATTGTTTTATATAAAGGTTTTTGAAAGTCCATTACAATTCCCCCTTTTTTTTCATTTCCTCCCTAATTTTTGTTGCAGATATTTCAGCAATTTCTTGTGGTGGTATTAACTCTTCAACGGCATAACCTACACCCCTACCAACAACAACTGATTCAATATCAAATGGCAATATGAATACTTTAACCATACCACTCTCAATTTCTTTTGCATAATGCTTTTCAATCATTACTTTAACTTGTTCAGCAGTATATGGGTTCTTTTCATCAATTTCTACATCCCTTATGGCTAATCCAATAGGAATACCAACTTTTAACTTTTGGTCAAAACACCAAATATGTCCACCATGTAAATGTGGCGTTTGCCACCTTCCGATAAATAATGCTCTTTTCATGTTTATTTTTATTTTACGTTTGAAACTACCCTTTTTACAATATCCATGCAATCAGTAATTGATACAAAATCAGTATTAATGTGCGTTATATTTAAACTATCGTAACCAAAAACAACCGCCTCAAAATCTTTTACATGATAACTTTCCCTTCCTCTTGGTTTATCATATTTTAAAAATACCCATGCAACATTTCCTACATTCAAATCGTTTAGATATTTTCTTGCTTCTTTCAAAGGATATACGGCACTAACAATTACATTTCCATATTGTCTTTCAAGAAAAGTAGCAATGTCACTAATCTTTTGCAGATTTTTTAACCTACCCTCATTGCTAAAATCTTTGTTGACGAATATTTCTCTTATTTCATCTCCATCAACTATTGGAACGTGCTTACCCGTTTCAATAAACAAACGTGTTTGATATGCTTGTGCAAGTGTTGTCTTACCGCTATGTGGTTGACCGTAAAATACTACTATCATGGTACAATAAAATTTAATGGTTCTTTTTCGTTTGGAATACATACGCAATCTAAACACATACCACTTTCAGTTTGATAAGGTATGCCTTCTTGAAAACGCTTTACATAATATCCTAATGATTCTATTTTTTCTTTCAGCATTGCTTCGCTGCTACCATTTTCTTTTAACAAATGGTCTTCAAATTCAACAAATATAAAAGGTCTATGTTTTTTAATTGTTGCCAATGCACCATCTATAACAAATGATTCATAACCTTGTACATCTATTTTAATAAAAACAATTTCTTGAAAATCGTAATCATCTAACCTTTTCATATTAACCATAAGGTTATTATCAGAAGATTTTTTTATTCTTACATCCCCAAAATTTACTGCTTCATTGCTAAAGTAATTTGGCTCTTCCATGTACACAATATCATTGTTATCACCTATCGCTATATTGTGGCAATATACGTTATCCAAGCCATTCATAAACACATTACCACACAATTGATAATAAATTATTCGTTGTGGCTCGAATGAATGCACTTTACCTTCGTCACCAACTAAATGCGAAAATTCAACTGCAAAGTTTCCGTTGTTAGCACCTATATCAACTATATCCTTACCATACGTTTCGATAAGGTTTGATTTAAGAAATTTGAATAGGTAAGGTTCGTATTGCCACCCTTGAATGATACTTGATGTTACTGCATTATCATTAGGGAATAAAGCATAGTTTAATATGTTAGTATGCAATGCACTTATTGGGTCTTGTTTACGAACTTGATATACGTTTATATTAAATTTTGTTTTCATTAATAGTTGAATTTTTGATTATACCAAGCAAAGTTTTCTTTTACCCACTTACATACATCCTTCCCTAAAATACGTTCAGCATCGCTTTTTAATGGCTTTACTTCCTTACGAATTACATGGTCACCATATATGCCATATAAAGAATCATCCTCTTGTGTGCTTTGCTCTACATTATCGAAATCATGCTTAAAATCAGAAATTCCTAAGTATTGATATATCATTGTCATTGTAGTTTGTGGGTACATTGTCAAATCCTCGTACCTAACAAAATGTATGTTTTTGTCAATACCTTGTCTGATTATTTCAGTTAATCTTTCTAATGCAAGTCCTAAAGGTGGTTGTGCTAACCAATTATCTACTCTTTTAGGGGTTGTAGTTCCCGACATTTTTGCCCAATTTAAAATAGGGTCTTGCTTATCGGGATTTGCCCTATACTTCTTTTCTAAACTACATAAAATGTCCTTAATATCCCTAACCATGCAAATCATTTTAGGTTGTGGATAAAATGAATTAACAAAGTCATAATGAATTGTCCATCCCCTTGATTTAGTTATTACATAAGGTTTATCAGTAACTTGATTATAAAACCCAAATAAGCCTTCCTTACAAAAACCCATAAATGCTTTTTTCATCAATTCAGAATCTTGTGCTTTAAATTCCGCTGATTCAGTATAGTTTGCCCTTGCTGCAAATACTAATTCTAATGTGCCATCGGTAGGTGTCGCGTAAATATCATTTCTTTGTGCAATGATATTCTGAAGCAATGTTGACCCACTTCGGGGTAAAGAGGATTGAAAGAATATTTTTTCTACCATAATGGTTATTTTTTGAATAAAAAAACCTAAACAATGATGGTTATGGTTTGTCCACGTATGGCATCAAAGTTTAGGCAATAAAATTATACTTAAAAATGATTTGTGGATGACTCCACTAATTCAGCATCAGCAATAGTTTCAGTAGGTGCAACTTCTTGTACGTTTTGTACAGTTTGTGTTGGTGCTACATCTTCCAATGATGCGATAATTTTACCAATATCAAATATTTCATTTTCTGAAAAATAGGGGAACTCTACTATATCACCGCAAATGTTGAACTCTTGCAAAAACGCATTTCTTAATTCGGGTTTCTTAGTGTATGGATTTGCTAAAATATTATTGTTTATTTCGTAACCAAATACTTTGGGACTATTTGTAATCCAACATACAGTCGAAGATAAGTTTAAACTACCCGCAATGTGTTGAGCAAAACTATCCATTAATAACCTTTTTGATGTCATGCTCATAAACACTACTATTTCTCTGAATGAAGCAGTTAGTGTTTGTGTATCACGCAATTCAAGTTGGTCTTGCCTACGGATATGTATAATCCTATATCTATCTTTGAAGTGTTGTACTACTGCATCAGCTACGTGATATGGAATATCTCTTGCCCATGAGTATTTAATTTTTTGATTATCAGCACCACCGTTTGTCTGTATAGCAAAAAATGGCTTATCGGTTTGTAAATTCTTAGAAAAGAAATCTACTTCCCTTTGTGTTAAAAATATTTGTGGCTTATATTTAATGTCATATTTTAAACCAAATAAGTTACACCATATTTCCACAAGATGCTTTCTGTTATAGATGTAATCAGTTTGGCTATATGGATTATGTACCAATATTTCAGTTTCCTTATCTTTTATATAAGTATCAAAAAAGTATTGAGTATTACCAAAAGCCAATGCCCTACTTACGTGTGGGTTGTTTATGAAAACATCGGGATAACCCGAAATAACTACCAATTGCTTATCGGGTCTTTGTTCTGCGATAGCTTGGCATACTGCGGTTGCTAAAATACATTTACCAATACCCCCTTCTATTGAAAATACAATGTAATTCATTTTATGTTTATTTTTTAATTAACTTACTTACTAAACTAAAGTTGTTGTTGTTGTAGTGGTTGATGTTGTAGTAGGTATCAAAGCTACAATTTCCTCTACCAATGCATCAATCAAAATTTCATTTAATTGCGAATATTGAACTCTAAATCCCGTTCCGCTATTAGGTTGAAAGTCGGCAAACATACCATTGAAGATATTTACTGCGTGATAAGATGCACTTGCATCAGAATCAGCGGGTTTGTGGCTATATACGTTGTCTACAACGGATTGTGCTGCAAGTAAATTGCTTGTTGCCGTTTTATAGTTTACTTTATTACCTATCAATTGTGTTTCTCCGTACCCAAAAATGTGAATTGTTGACCAAGTTGCCATTTTATTAAGTTTTAAATTATTACGCTAAGTTATTGTTTTTAAGAATACTTTTCAAAATATCTATTTCATATTTGAGGCTATCATTACATCCTTTTAACTCTTTAATTGAATTAGTAAGAACGGGAACAACCTTATTCATGTCAAATCCATAATATCCACTTTCCGTTTTAAATACCGATGATGGTATTACTTCTTTTATTTCTTGTGCGATAAATCCTATATGTCTACCACAACCACTTTCTTTATCTTTCCATTCATAGCTTACGGGGTTTAAAGATAAAACACTTTGTAAACCTAAATCTAATGGTAATATATTTTCTTTTAATCTACAATCTGATGTAACGGCTACTATTGTACCCGCACCATTTGAACATAGAGCCGTTGCAGCAAATATATTACAAGCACGAAGTTGATTGGACATAAATGAACAAGCACAACTATTAGTAATATTGCATCCAAATATTCCACTATATAATCCACAAGCGACATTTCCGCTACCGCCTAAAATTACAGAGAAACAACTTGTTGAACTATTGCAACAACCATTTATAATTGATGAATAACAACCACTTGCCGTATTGTCACACCCATTTATAACTGCGGATAAACAAGCACTTGCCGTATTGTCACTTCCATTTATTACTGTGGAATAATAACTACTCGCCGTATTGCAATATCCATTTATTACTGTGGAATAATAACCACTTGCCGTATTGCATACACCATTTAAAATTAGTGCATTACAACATCCACTTGCCGTATTGCAAAAACCATTTATAACTGCTGAGTAACATCCACTTGCCGTATTGCATCCCCCATTTATAACTGATGATTTATTGGAACTTGCAGTATTGCAATACCCATTTATAATTGTAGAGAAATCACCACTTGCCGTATGTAAATTACCAACTATCACTACGCTATTATTCGCACTTGCCGTATTGCATAACCCATTTAAAATTGTAGAATAGCAACAAGTTGCAGTATTTGCATTACCACTTAAAATTATTGAAAGATAACCACTTGCGGTGACATTTTTACCATTTATAACAGTAGAATAATAACCACTTGCCGTATTACTTTTACCATTTATAATTGTGGCATTATATTCACCACTTGCGGTGTTGGAACTACCATTTATAACAACGGCATAATTTTCACCATTTGCGGTATTTTCAATACCATTTATAATACTTGCGTAATAATCACCACTTGCCGTATTGCAATAACCATTTGAAACTGTGGAATAATTACATACTGCCGTATTGCCTAAGCCATTACCTATAAAATTAAAACAAGAATTGTAAGTACAAGATGATGTTGTTAAATCCCTTGCAATACCGCTTTCTAAATTATTACTTACGGAAATACCACAAATTTCGGTATATCCTCCCGAATATGTAGAGCAAGTAACTTGTCCTTTACAAACTTCTAAACCACAATTATCATAATATGAAAAACAATTACCTACAAGAATACTTCCGCTAACATCCCCATTTAGATAAATTGTATCATAAGAAGAATTAGTACAATAAATGGAATATGTAGTTGAATCACCAATGTAATTAAATATACCGCCGTTAATTACTCCACCATAGTTGCATACATTATTTCCTTGACCACTACCTATCAATGAAAAATTTGCCAATGCCGTATTTGTATCACCATTTATGACTGATGAATAATTATTATTCGAAACATTTCTATAACCATTTGAAATTGTAGAATAACACCCACTTGCCGTATTGCAATATCCATTTATTACTGTGGAATAATAACCACTTGCCGTATTGCAATATCCATTTATAACTGTTGAATAACAACAACTTGCCGTATTGCAACATCCATTTAAAATTGTAGCATAACCACAACCACTTGCCGTATTGAAATACCCATTTAAAACTGAGGAATAAAAACCACTTGCCGTATTGCCATACCCATTTATAATGCTTGAAAAACATTCATTTGCCGTATTGCCTACACCATTACCTATAAAACTTAAACAAGAATTGTAAGAACAAGATGATGTTGTTAAATCCCTTGCAATACCGCTTGATAAATTATTACTTACGTAAACACCACAAATTTCGGTATATCCTCCCGAAAATGTAGAGCAAGTAACTTGTCCTTGACAAACTTTTAAATCACAATTATCATAATATGAAAAACAATTACCTACAAGAATACTTCCGCTAACATCTCCATTTAGATAAATTGTATTATAAGTAGAATTAGAACAATAAATGGAATATGTAGTTGAATCACCAATGTAATTTAATATACCGCCTTCAATTACTCCACTAAAGTTACATACATTATTTCCTTGACCACTACCTATCAATGAAAAATACGCCGATGCGGTGTTTAATAAACCATTTATAATTGTGGAATAACAAGCACTTGCCGTATTGTCACACCCATTTATAACTGCGGATAAACAAGCACTTGCCGTATTGTCACTTCCATTTATTACTGAGGAATAATAACTACTCGCCGTATTGCTATTTCCATTTATTACTGTGGAATAATAAGCACTTGCCGTATTGATACACCCATTTATAACTGCGGAATAATATGCACTTGCGGTATTGCATCCCCCATTTAAAATTGTAGCATAACCACAAGCACTTGCCGTATTGCAACTTCCATTTATAACTGTTGAAAAATATCCACTTGCCGTATTGCATTTGCCATTTATTATTATGCTATTTTCCGCACACGCCACGTTGCAACAACCCCCCAAAACACTTGCATAATTACAAGAAGCCGTATTGCAAAATCCATTTATAATTGTTGAATAACATCCACTTGCCGTATTGAAATACCCATTTGAAACTGTGGAATAAAAATCACTTGCCGTGTTTCCTTCCCCATTTATAACTGTTGAATAACATCCACTTGCCGTATTGCTATCTCCATTTACAATTGTGGAATAATATGCACTTGCGGTATTGCCACAACCATTTAATACAGATGATTGATAACCACTCGAAGTGTTAAATTGACCATTTGTTATTGTACCATATTCACCACTCGCAACGTTAGAACACCCATTCAAAATCGTGGAT